>Ga0308169_10000854_pt1 | contig 39647 bp, 50 predicted proteins | sample PhyBR1_2_FD_202139 | JGI IMG/M metagenome (GOLD analysis project Ga0308169, IMG submission 202139) | Phyllosphere microbial communities from UC Gill Tract Community Farm, Albany, California, United States - DLSLSB.R1 | ecosystem: Host-associated > Plants > Phyllosphere > Unclassified | place...
ACCCCTTTACTCACGTGTGGGAGGATGTCCCCCATCGCCCGCAGCTCGTCCGGATTCGGCGAGCCGCTCATGCTGCCTCTGTGACTGATGGGACTCTGTTTCGGCGGCAGGGAGCCCTTCCGGCCCACCAGCATCGTGCCACCGTCGAACGACGCCCGCGCAGGGCTCGAGTTCATCCGCGACATGCCTGTGTCGAGACTTGCCCGCGCGGGCACGTCAACGTATGCGAGGGTCGGATTCGTCTGAGGCGGGGGCGTGAAGCTGCCCACGCGGGGTCCTCTCGGTCCCATCGGCGCTGAGATGCTGGGTCGGGTCGTACCCGGATCCGTGACACGACCGGGGGACGAGGCGGCCGTATACGACGGGGCGGAGATTGGCAGGCCGCGCACATCCTTCTTCCCGGCGGACGATGTCGTCCCCGACGGTGGGCCCAAAGACGTCGAGTCCTTCTTTGACGACGACTTCTTGCCTATGCCCCCGAAGAACGACCGCTTGGACGAAAATGACGAGACGGACTGCATGGACTGCGACGTCTTCATCCCGCCCAGAGCGCCGCTGGCGTACTGCGCCTGGAGCTGCGGATACGGCAGGTTCGGCGGCAGCGAGTTGGGCGCATCGGCCGGATCGACGGCGCGCTGCGAGATCTCTCGCGCAGCGTACGAGTCCGCCCGCATGGGAAACTCTGAACTGGACGAGACGCTCCGGGCGTGAGCGGTCGAATACGGGACGGTCAGTGTCGAGGGCGTGGAATGCAGGCTGGCGTGGACGCCGAGGCCGGCCATGGCGGATGACTTGGGCGGGCGGGTGGACGGAAGCGCCGAGGACGAGCTCGACGAGGCGACGCACCATTCGCGAAGGCCCGTCTCGGCGCGGGCAAGATCGTTGATGGCTCGGGCATAGGCTTTGGCGCGGTCCCCGGCGTACTTCATCGGCTTGATATTGCCATAGAGCATCGCGGCGGGCCAGGGGCGTTGCGACAGTGACGCGATGGTGGTGGGGGGTTGGGCGACGAGTGCGCGCTGATGTGCAGCGCCGCGCAGGGACAGCCCAGAGGGCATGCGTCGAGCGTGTTCTGGGCGGGGGTTTGGCGGTGGCGGCATTGAGCCGTCCGCTAGCGATGCGCCGCGACTGGGTAGCGACCCCGGCGTGATAGGCCCCTCAACTCCTAGCTCCGCAGCCGGTGCCAATGAGCCCAGGTGCAGATTCGCGCGCTCTTTACGCGGCTCCTGAACCGTCGGCGGAGAGGCGTCGCGCGGATCAGTCAGGCCCATGGCGTCTATTGCTCCACCCAACATATCCGTCAGCTCGTTGATTGTCGCAGAGGTCGACAGCGACGGCGAACGTGAGGGCGACCTGCTGGGCCGAGCGGGTCCGGCTTCGGAGTCTGGCGAGCGTTTGTCGGGTGAGTACGGCGTGTTGATGATGGTTGGGAGGTCTTTCGACGGAGGAGGGCGCGGGGAGATGTTCAACGGTGACGTGCCGTCTATACTGGTCCGAGGGGAGTATCTGCCGTCAGAACCCAATGTCATCGCAAACAACTTACGCTGCGCGTAGAGTACTCCTTGGAGGGGGTTCTGGACTCCTGCCTGGACTCGGCTCCCGGCTTCGCCTCTTCTCTGGCGATGCCGCCCGTGCCTTCTCTGGGCTGAGCATGGCATCGGCCAGCAGGCCGCTGGAAATTGACGTCGTCGCTGGCAGTGTCGTCCGCTTCCCCTTGCCCTTGACCGCTCCATCCGGTTCCACCGCGACCGAATAGAATTGCGACTTCCACGCCGGTGCGGACTGGGGTGGTGACGGGACCGTCACGTCCACGCCAGGGACCGACGTCCGGTAGACCTCAACCGGAGAGGTGAAGGGTAAACGGCCGCTGGTCGGGGTATATCCCGATGCAGATGGACTGGCGGCCGGCCGCGTTGGCGTGGTCTGCTTCGTCGCAGCGACGAGTCGTGTCGGGTAGTCCCTCCGCGGCGACCGGTCGTATGAAAGCGGTTCGCTTGGCGCTTGCAGATCCCGGTCCACCCTCTCCACGAACACCGGCGCGACTGGCGTCTTCTCCAACGGGTCTTCATCTGGACGAAATGTCTCCTGCGTCGTTTGTGAGGTGATGCTCGCCCTCACATCCCATTTCTCCCCGCCGGGCATGTCATCAGTCGGTGTCGATGCCGTCGTCGAGGGGTCCAGCAGACCTCTCCTTCCCGCCCCATGGTCCAATCCCACAGCCTGATACTCCACCAACGAACCCTCCGAATGCGCACTGCTACCAACGGACGATCCGGCTCTCAGCCCATTGAACCTGGAATGATTCGTTCCGTGCCCCTCGTCGATTGAATAATCGCTCTCCCCGGACCACCCGCCCAGCGACTCCACCTCCGCGTTCCCAATCCGCAAACCCTCGTTCAGGTCGAGCACCCTGCCGTCACCGCTGCTTCCTGTCCGGCTCATCGCAGCTGCATGGTCGGCCGAGCGCGGGGTCGGCAGAGACGGTATTGCATCCAGCATCCTATCGCTCCCTTCCTTCAGGTTGGTGGCCGAGCGGGAGCGCAGTCCGGCAGCCGCGGCCGAGGGCGAAGCGCCAAGCAGTGCGTTGGAGGGCGAGGGCGAGACGCCGAGTGAGTTGGCAAGCGACGAAGAGGACGAGTTGGTCCCGGCGCCCGCAAAGGCGGACCAGTAGTAGTCCAGTCCGCCCGAGGTGTCGGTTGATCTACGGCGTAGTAACGCAGGATGTGTCGACGGTGATGCCGACGAGGATGACAGGGCTTCTCGTGAGCTACAGCTCCAGGATCCATACAAGCTCACCGCTTGAAGAGCGAGCCATGGGCTCATCGGTCAATTGAGCGGCCAGTAGACCAGCAGGCGACCGCGGTAACGCCATGCTGGTGACCGATTTCAACGCTGATCGCTTGCGGGTGCTAGACTCTGCAGGGCGAGGCCGGGGCGGGACGGTCCGAGCGATACGAGCGGGACCGCAGGCCCACCGGAGAACTAGTGTCGGATGTCCGAGGGTCGTCCACCGGGGGCAGCGCAGCGGGCTTCGGGCCCAAGCACCAGGGTAAAATCAACAAGCCGTAAGGGAGTGACAGATAGCGCGTTTCGAAGCGGTGCGCGGGGCGATATACGAGACGCGATAATGGATGTCTAGGCCAAGATCAACAAGCGTGGGTGGGTATGTGAGACATGATGATTTGCAGACGATTATATACGTGAGCGGTGATGGTCTGGTAGGTAGGCAAAGGGGGCAGTGGTCATGCTCGCTCGGGCTTCTTGGCCGTGGCGCGTAGCCAATTCGGCGTGGCGCATGATGTCAACGCCCTTTCGACGCGTTGGGACATACTTGCAGCTCCAGCAGCGACGCATGGTCACCGATGTGCACGTCATGCTCGTATCATCCGACAGGTTGCATTGTCACCCCCACTTGAGCTACGTACAAAAGGCCTGGTCAAAGGCATCATGGTAACGGGAAGGGCAGAGGGTAAAATAAGCGGATATCGAAGCGGCAGCGGAAGCGTTCTATGGAAAGGGCGGGTTCGAGGAGTGTATATAGGATTACTTGTTTTGCTGACCCGTTCCAAAGTAGACACCGAGGATGATTGCCACGATGGCGAGGATGGCGACTGGTCATGAGCACGCAGCCTGCGCCTCACTCGACATGTGCACTCACAGCAGATCCAGAAGCAGATCCACTTCTTCCTTCGCGCCCTTCGCGCGCTGTCGACGGCCCGATTCGTCTGGTCCAGACTGGCTTCAGCATGACCCACGGACAAATTTCCCCGACCCACCCGGCAGAGATGTCGTGGTCCACACCCTGCGCCTGATTCTCGACGTTGACGATCACCTCGTCCTGCTGCTCGACCAACATCGCCATCTCCTGGAACATCTGTGCCAGTTCCGTCAACGTCTTTTCGATTTTTTGGATCTCGGCGTGTCGCTCCTGGACCTCTCGGTATGCTCCCCGCGCCGCGCCATACCGGTTCGAGTTGAGCAGCTGGAATCAGCGCAGAACGGGTATTCTTTGACCGTGCCTCACCGCCTGAGAGAAGACTTGCGGGTTGTCCGTCTCGGTCACCTGCCGGACCTCCTCCTCGGTCGCGTTGGGGTTGACAATCTTGTACTGCCTCTCCACCCTGTCCTTGACCTTTTTCCTAAACTCCTTCTCAACGACCTGGTGCTCCTGCAGCAGGGTGGTGAACCGGGTCTTGACCGCCTCGACCTGGTTCTTCATCGCCTTGTCCCCCTTGGCGAGCTTGAACAGCCGTTTAATCTGGTTCTTGCACTGTTCGCGCGTCGCTCGGGCCTGGTCGTTGAGCTGGTCCGCGTGCGCCGCCGCGCCGGGGTCCGTCGACGTCTGGCGTGAGCGGAGGACCATCGCAAACCGAGGCCGCACTTACCAATGACTGCTGGTGCGCCGATCTGACCGCCTGGATCTGCTCCTGCAGGGTGGACAGGTTCGAGTTGGTCGCGGATAGCTCTCCCCAGAAATCGTCTCCTCCGCCAGGACCGCCAGCGGCGGCGCCGTTGCTATATCCACCAGCCTGCTGGTACCCGCCCTGCGCATACCCTTGCTCCTGGCCGTACGCCTGCTGCTGACCGCCGCCGTAGGCGTTGTAGCCGCCCTGGCCCGGGGCCGCACCGACGTTTTGCTCGGCGTACGGGTTGGGCGCACGCGACTGCCCAATCACCGCGTTCGAGGGGGGCGGGTAGGCCTGGCCGGGCGCGTAGGACTGGGCGGGCGCGTCGCTGGGGTCAGTATCGTCCTCATCTCAGACGATGTGCTGACCCGTAGCGATTCTGCCCCTGCACATCTGCGAGTCGATTTCTGGCCATTTTGATGAACGCGCGCGAAGAGGGTTGAAAGGGGTATTTACAATCGAACCAGCCGATGTATCAGGTTTTGGACGTGAGATGGGGTGGATAACCTTTATAACGCAGCGGTACAATGCCTAAAGCGTTGTTACGGCGTGTGGATCAACAAATGAGACCTGGCTGGGCGGATGCAGATTGAGGAGGGTCGAGCGAGGCCGCGACGCAACGTGGTCAAGGGTTGATGCGAGAGTGGACAAAGGGTGAGAGACGAGTCAAAGGGTGTCTCAAGGTCAGAGACTGGGTGGGAGTCGGACCGTCTGTCGAAAGGAGCTATGTATGTTTGTATGGCGAGGGATGTGGTGATGGAACGAATGCAAGGTATGCAGAGTCGATCACGGCGGAACAGCGATGAAGCGCTGTAGACCGAGGCCAGGGGGGAGAGGGTTGGAGCGTAATGCTAGGTGCAATGTCGCGCGTGTGTAGCGTAGCGGGGTAGCACAGCCTGAGAGGGCCCGATGACCCGCCAGGGCAGGGCCAATGCCAGCCAGCCCGGGACAGGGGCAAAGAAAGGGTTTGCGTGTGTCGTTGCGTCGGCCAGGCAGGCACCGGTCCCCCAAAGCATAGTGGCACTTTTGGCGCGTTTCACCGGAACCACCCTGAAAGCTTGGACCCCGTGCTGCCCGTTCAGTACATATAGCGTGAAAAAGACAGCCTGGCTTTAACCGGATGGCTTAGCCGCAATTATCGAATTTTGCTCTCGCCTTTTACTAGAACAAACCGTGTGGCTGGGCCAAAGATCCGGGTTCGAATTTCTTTCCGCACACCTGTGCTCTTTACAAAATCAAACATCATTTTTGACCGGCTAAGCCGGGTCCGACGCCCAGGGTCACCATGCCACCATTTGATCCCCACACATCACCCCCCTTCGTTACACACACATGCTCGCGGTCCCCATGCAGGCGTTTTTGCTCGCAGCGACAGCACTCCCACGACGCGTCCTCGGGGACCCGGGTATATGAGTTGGTATGTTCCGACTTGCCCAGCGCGACAAGGGAATCTGTTTCAGAGACCGGTCAGCGGCGGGGGCCAAGGGGAGAATGTCTGTGCGGGGTGATCTGAGACGGGAGATCAGTGCACCGGGGACATCGTACTCACTCTGATCTTCATCACTGTCCCATCCAAGAGTCACCGTCACTCTCTATCTCAGTTGCACTCTCACCAATCCGCTCACGCGTCTCCGAGTCGTCTGGAACGCTTGGACGATTCGTGACCAAGGAAGGTTGCCGAAGCGGGTGCCTGGGCGATCTGTCACGACTAACGGTACTGCCCACCACAGAGCCTATCCCCGACCTCTCTGTGGCCTTCGCTCTCCACCTCGGTCGTCATCACGCCAGGGTCACTCCAGTTCGCAGATCACGCTGGCTCGCTGGTATATCAGTATGCGCCTATTTCAGGTGAGTCCTAAGCTCAGTGCAAATCGTGGGAGAGATACGGCTAATGCAGTGCGCGGTGATGGGTCAAGGAGGAGTGGGCAAATCAGCAGTCACGGTGCGGTTCATCAATGGCAGCTTCATCGAATGGTATGATCCGACCAGTGAGCTCTGTCCTCTCCGATCAACAGAGCTTACGAGCAGTCGAGGACAGCTGTGAGTTGGTCAGTCCTCCCTGCTCGCAGACCTCACAGTAGACCGGAAACAGTTCACTGTGGACGCACAGCCGTGCCTTCTGGAGATTTTGGACACAGGTGAGGTCGTTGCACGCTCCGCTCACAGCGTGCTGACCACCAGCCGGGGTGGAGCAGTTCATCTCGCTCAATGATCTCTTCATCCGAGACTCGGAAGCGTTCGTGCTCGTCTTTGCGTGAGTGTGGCTCGAGACGTCACGCAGGACACCGCGAAGTATCTGCTGACCGCAGGCTCAATTCGCGGGAGTCATACGGCGAGATTGCACGTATCCGAGAAACGATCTACCGCGTCAAGTCACCGCCTGAAGACATGCCCATTCCGCTCGTGCTTGTCGGCAGTCAGTGAACACGTTTGTTCTCTCAGACTTGGAGCTGACGGCAGACAAGAGTGACTTGAGTGACGAGCGGGAGATCGAGAGCGGGAAGGCGGCACTGACCGCGGAGAGGTGGGGCTGTCCATACTTTGAGACGTCTGCGGTGAGTCATCGACCGGTGTATTGCCTCGCTGACCCAAGCGCCTAGACACGAACATCTCAGCAGTCTTCGAGGAGATTGTCAGACAACTCCGAATGCTCAATACCAAGCGGAAGCCAGATCGCTTCCTCAGAAACAGGCGGAAGAAGCTCAAGGGGTGTGTTGTGCTGTGACCCGTGTGGACGGAGCAGAACCATGGCTGGCCATGAGCCAGACGACTACTACATCGTGTATTACAAGCAACATGACGACATGGACATCTCCGCATCCTTTCCATGCATATGCGAACCAGGACACTGAAAGGATGGTTTCGCTAGACAACTGCTCAGATCAAGAAGAATCGCAGACATGCCGTCATAGCGATGCGGAGTCCCCAGACCGCGCACGCGTAATACCGGGTCTGCGCTTGAATTGCCAGTTCTTAAAACGCACCTTTGACCTCACCCTCGGTCACAAAATCACAAGAGACAAAGCACGCTCGAGCTCGACCTTTAGGCTCGAACTAGACTAGTGCCCGACCATCTGGTCGCACACAGACCGATCCCACGCGTTCACGGCGTGACATCGGACCCTTCCGGTCGTCGACCACCGTCGTCCACGGTCGATCATCGTGCTCCCCGTTTCGGTTTCACCCACACTCATCAGCAAAATCCGTCACTGAGCGGCCTTTGCCCGCATCCTCTCACCTCGACTGTCAAGTCGGCCACCCCGTCACTCTTCAACTTTCGGCTACCCATTCGCACGCTTGCGCACCATGGTGGCACAAGCGCTCACCTACCTTCACCTCCTCGCCGCACCCCTCCTCCTGCTTCCTTTGATATCGCTGTCGCCTCCACCAAAGTCGCCGCCCGACGAGCTGCCAGGCATCCGGCCGATCACCATCCGACGAGTCACGCCCCGGCGCGGCTTCATCCTCACGTTTCTTGTCCTCCTCGCCTTCACGTCCTTCCTGGACGGAGCGCTGCTCGTAGCCGATCTCCTCACCGCTTCGAGCCGAAATGGCGCATCCTATCTGTTCAAAGGGGAGCTCGCCTTTGCCGGGTGGGTGGTCTATGCGGTCGGAGGACTGGTGATCTGGTCCATGACAGCTATCATCACCGAGTTCCGGGCGAAATGGGGTGACAAGGGCGTTGTAGTGCTCGCAACGTGGGCATTTTTGTTTGAAATACCCAACTTTGTCTTCCTCGTCATTGCGGTGGTCCATGCGAGTGAGTTTGTTCCAGGCCTACTGCATGTTTAGCTGACGCCAGCCGGATCATGGAAGATCCTCTCCATCCTCGCCATCATCCCCTCTGCTCTCCGGCTGCTCATCCTCCCAATCCTTTTCGTCGTCGTCTCGACGCCCAAGATCTCGTACGAGCCCGCAGAGGAAACTTCGGCGCTGCTCTCCGACACCGACGTCGAGCCCGGACCATCGCGTGGACGCCAAGCCGCCTACGGTACATTCAGCTCAGCCACGACGAAAGACACCGACACCTCGCGAGAGCCTAGCAACGCTCCCGCAACCGGCGCAAACACCCCCGCTGCCAACAAGGGTCCGATCGCGATACCAAAGACGCTCGGAGAGATCAAGAAGGAAGAAAAACCGCTTGACTGGAGACAAGTGCTTGCTCGTATTCGCAAGCTGTCGCCGTACCTCTGGCCATCGACCTCACGCCGCTTGCAACTGCACGTCTTCATCTGCGTTCTCATCGTGATTGCGGGTCGGATCCTCCAGCCTCTGTTGCCACTCTCGCTTGGTCAAGTCGTCCGCGCCCTAACTCGAAGCCAAGGAACCGGCGTCGGCTCGTCCGTGTGGCCTCCCTTCATCGCGTACTTTGCTATCCGAGTAACCGTCACCGGCAGCGGAGTGCTCTCCTATGTCCGACAGCGACTGTGGATTCCGGTTGCGCAGTACTCGGACCGTGAGATGATGATGCTGTGCTTCAACCACCTGCTCAACTTGTCCCTCGCGTACCACACCAAGCGGAACACGGGCGAGGTGTTGAAGGTGATCGATCGCGGGTCAGCCATCAACAACCTCTTCGATGTAGTCTTGTTCACCGCCGTCCCGACCGTGTTCGATATCGCCATCGCCTTTGGCGTCTTCTACTACCTGTACGGAGGTATCCTGGCGGGTATGACTTTCATCGTCATGGGCCTTTACCTCTTGCTCTCGGTCACGGCAACGCAGCGCCGCGCCGTCACCCGCCGACAGCTCATGGAGCGCGATGTCAAGCAGCGTGGCATCATCTCCGACGTGCTCACCAACTGGGAATCCGTCAAGTACTTTACCGCCGAGCAGCGCGAGTCGGTCCGATTCCGCGAAGCCGTCGTCTCGTACCAAGAGACGGAGGCGAGATGGCAGATCGACTACCAACTGCTCTACCTCGAGCAGACGTTCCTGCTCGCCCTGGGCTTGCTCTCGGGCTCCCTTTTCATCTCGTACCGGGTCATGCACGGGACCGCCGACGCCGCCGAGTTCATCGTTTACATCCAATACTTCCAGCAGCTTTCGGCGCCCCTTGACCGATTGGGTTTCCTGTACTCGCAGCTCAACCGCAACTCGATCGACGCGGAGAAGCTGTTCGCACTTCTAGGCGAGGTCACCGAGATCAACGACAAGCCCGATGCGAAGGACCTGGTCGTCACGGACGGGGTCGTCGAGTTTGACAACGTCAGGTTCTCGTACGACGGTAAAGTCCCCGCGCTCAAGGGCGTGTCGTTCAAGATCGACAAGGGCCAGTCCATGGCACTGGTGGGCGAGTCAGGGTCGGGCAAGTCGACCGTCCTGCGACTGCTTTATCGGTTCTACGACATCGACTCGGGCGTGATCCGTATAGACGGGCAGGATATCTCACAGGTCACGCAGCTGTCTCTGCGCCGCGCTATCGGTATCGTGCCCCAAGATTCGGTTCTCTGGAACGACACTATCGGCGCGAATATCTCGTACGGCAAGGAAGGCGCCGAGGACGAGGAGATCATCGTTGCTGCGCAGGCGGCTAGGTTGCACGAGAGGATCCTGGGCTTCAACGAGGGATACTCGACGATCGTCGGTGAACGCGGTGTCCGGCTCAGTGGAGGCGAGAAGCAGCGAGTCAGCTTGGCGAGGATGTTCCTCAAGTCCCCCGCGATCCTGGTGAGTGAAACCCACGCAGTTTGAGGTGCCGCTGACGAAGTTCAGGTCCTCGACGAGGCGACAAGCGCGCTCGACACCGAGACGGAGCGAGAAATCCAGAGGGCTCTTTCGGACCTCGCGAGGGGCCGAACCTCCCTGTCCATTGCGCACCGACTGTCGACTATCATCAACTCGGACCAGATCGTCGTGATGAAGGATGGGGAGGTTATCGAAAATGGCGGGTACAAGGCGTTGCTGGAATTGGACGGCGCATTTGCCTCGATGTGAGCTTGTCCTTTCTTCTTCCAAATGTGGGCTGACGTCAGGTGGAAGAAGCAGATCTTCACGGAGGCGGAAATTTTGGCGCAGGCGCAAGGGTCTGGGAGCGCTACGCCCGATCTCATTACGCTCAGCGAGGATGCGACTGCTGTTACCAGTGGTGACGGTAGTGGTGCGGGTGATGCGGGCAGTCAAGAAGGACAAACGGGTTCTGAAGGTCAAGCTCAAGTCGACTCCCCGGAGGAACCGACGTCCGGCGAGCCAGCCGTTGACGAATCTGCACCGCAATCGGCTGGATCAACGCATGAGACACCGGATCAGCCTGAAGCTGTTGCGACTCCGAAGGAGAACAAGACCTCCGGATACGATGTGTCCGAGCCCGCTCCGCACCCCGCTGCGACGTATGCGGATGCGGTGAAGGCCCCGCCTGCTGACGGGGTCCAAAGCGCTGCTCCTCATGTCCAGCAGACAGAATTTCAAGCCGAAAGCTCACCCATCGACAACGGCGCGAAGCCCAAGGGTGAAGCGGGTCCCGAGCCTGCCTCTACCGTTACCGACTCGCCCGAGGAGAGCGCAGATGCCGCCGTACCCCCCGCGCGAACCGAGCCTCTCCCAGCAGCACCTACCGCCTCGAACACCAACGGTGCCACGTCGACTCGATCTACGCCAACGAAGGCCAGCGAGACTGCCACACCCGAGAAAAGAATGTCGTTCCCACCCATGCCACGTATGTCCACCTCGCAGTCAGTGCAGTCCAACCTTTCCGAGGCGGCGTCGGGAACTTCCAGCCCCAGCCGACCACACAGCGGCGCAGACTGGCCTGATGTTTCGCCGGATGACACCAAGGGCGACAAAAGGCGAAAGAGGCTGAGCAGTATCAAGGGTTTTGTCAGGCGTATCAGCGACCAGGGCATCGCTAGGAGCCCGAGTCTTGGAGGAGGGGCAGGAAGGGTCAAGAGCCCGATGACCGAGGTGGATGATCCGACGAGCTTGGCGGGGCTCGCGGCGGGGACGAACGCGGACAACGCCGAGGCGGGTCAGCCGCAGGCTTCCAAGGCGGATAAGAAGGAGGAGAAGAGGAAGAAGAGGTTGTCTATGAAGGGCGGGAAGTAAGATACTGGGAAGGGGGACAATTGACGATTGCTCGCGTTCGCATATACGATATGTTTCTTGGTTAGCTATTCACTGTACATGCCATCATATACATTTGCGAACGCTCAACACCGGGCGTCCTTGCAGTCTGTACAGACACCGCCACTGCAAGGCGTAAGATAACGATCTGTTCATATGCCGATGCATGCAGATTATGTTTTGATGCTGCGTAGCTTGTTGCGTGGGTTCACTGTATCTGATGGCTTCCCTCTCTCACTCGCCGCCTCCTCGCGTTCGTCGCTCCTCGTCCCGCCTTGCCTCATCTACACCGCAACACACTTGAACGTCCGCCACACCTTCCACGCCGTGACCCGCATGCCCACCCCAACCGCGACGATCACACACAGGTCAAACACCAAGAGCGTCACGCCGGAGAGCATGAACCTCGGCGCAAAGACCTTCCACACCATCAGGTGCCTTCTCAGATGCGCGGCGAAGATCGCCGACGCGAGAGTCGTGATCGTGTGGTAGATGATCCCCGCCAGGGCGACCTGCATGGTATGCGCCAGGACGGGTATGGACCCCTGAGGGCGGGGTGAGATGTTCCACAGTGCCAGCAAGGGAAGCGCGAAGGCGGACAGGGCGAACGGACCCCATGTGTTCAGGACCAGGAGGAAGGGCGAGAGAGCCGTGACGCCGGAGAAGCCGACGAAGGCGGCCTTCCACTGGATGGAGGTGAGGACCGCCTGGTGACCCGTGGCGAAGAACCCGACGAAGCCGAGGAGGACGACGGGGACGACGTCGGTGAATTGCGGGCGGGCGATCGCGGCACTGGGTCCGCCCTCAAAGGCTCCGGGGTTGGCGCCGGCCGAGAAGGACTGGCGCATGATGATCGCATCGCGCTGAGTGTCGGTGACCTCGAGATGGGCCAGCAGGATGATCAGCATCCCGGCCAGAGCCACCTGGGCCATGGGCTGCGATACGAGGTGGACCGCCGCGAATGGGACGAGTAGGAAGAGGATGTACGTCGATCCGTAGGCGTTTGCGAAGCCAAAGACAGTCACGGCGGACTGGTCGCCCGTCTGGTCCGGGTCACGCTCGACCTGGATGCACAGCGAACCTGTGAACCATTGGTATGGCAGAATGAGGCCGATGCCGAGGTACGAGATCCGCGCGAGCCAGGCCCGGACGAGCTGGATGATTGGGACCATGTTGGCCTGAAGACCGTCCCAGGATTCCGTCCATTCAAGGAGCCAGTACGCGGCGTTGAGGACGAGCACACCGCGCCAGGTGATGCCGAGGATGGTCCGCGCTGGACCAGCAAGCGATTTTGACGCGTTGAGCGTGATGCCGACAGCACGGGGAAGATGAAATCCGATCAGGACGATTCCGGCAAGGGCGTACTTTGATGCGGTGGGCGTCGAGCCCGAGTAGAAGGTGACGCTGCAGTATGGCTGTTGCTCCTCTCGACAGACGGTGATCGCGCCGATAAGTCGAGTGAGGATCATCATCGCCAGCGACCAGCCGAGGATCTTGAGCCGCATAGTCGCCGTCGGGGCGGTGAGCGCCTTGATCAGGTGCACGAGCGATATGGTGTTGACGAGGTACACGACCATGCGGTCCTCCCACATGATGAAGCTGTTCGACGCAAAGGAGATCGCATGCAAAGCCAGGACAATCGGACCAATGGCGTGCTGAATGGCGAATTGAGGGCGGATAGGCTGGGTCAGACGGTAGGCGAGTGGCAGTGAGATCATAATTTCGGAGACGACCACCGCGCCGACGATCATTGACTTGACGCCTTGAAGCGGGCCGAACAGGATTACACTGACCACACCGATAACTGCGCCCGCCGAGAGCGACGGCAACGTCGCCGTGTCGAGGGTGAGTCTCACGAAAACGTCCCAATTGGGTCCGTTATTCCGCACGCCCTGGTAGAGCGCGATCAATGCCGTGACGCTCAGACCGAGCACGACCGCCCCGAGCGTGATGAGCGCGACTGAGAATTTGGCCCACAACGAGCGGAGCTTGTCGAGCGAGGCGAGCATGAGATCCCGATGGGTTCTGATGGACTGAGTTTGAGCCTCGGCGAAGTACTCGTGAGACTTCCTCTGTTCAGTCACGATCGTCAAAATCGGTTCCGGCAGAAACCAGCTCGGGCTGAGAGCCTTTTTGATAGACTCATCACCATACGCGTCGATGAACGTTTTGATCTGCTTGGCGTTCACGCGCGTGGCAACCTCGAGTGCCGTTAAATCTGGGAAGACCTCTGGGATGACCGCGCCGAGGTTGTTGAACGGCAGTGGCAGCCCCAGCAGCATAGACAGCGTCGGGACCAGGTCAATCTGGTTGGCGTGACGCAATGGGGTCGAGGAGCCAGGGAAGGTGTACGTCGGCCAGTCATCTGCCAGAGGCGAGTCAGCCGCGTTGATATCGGCACCCTTGGAGTACATCCACAGCGCAGCAGCGGTTTCCAGCTCGGAATCACCGCCGTGGTTGCCCTTGCTGTCCATTCCGTGGTCTCCCAGCACCACCAGCAGCGTCTCCTCGTCCAGCAGCTCGACCACGTCTCGCAGCACCTGGTCCATCTGAGAAAGCTTTGCCTTCATCGTGTCCTTTTCCGGGCCGACGCGGTGTCCGACGTGGTCTACTCCGAGGAAGTGCCCGATGAGCACGTCCCACTTGGACGAGTTGACCGGGTGGAGGTACGGGAACAGGTGCTCGATGACGCCGTTGTCGACCGTATGCAGATCCTCGACGTTGAAAGAGTCGTATGGGTGGCTGTGGGCGAAGCTGTCCGGGAAGAGGCCCGACCACGTATCGTCGCCCATGAAAACCACCTCCTTGCCCGCAGCAATCGCCTGGGAGATGATCGAGTCCTCTTCGATGGCCGTCGAGGCAAAGTTCGAGCTGACATCGATGAACGTCGGGAGCGAGCCCGTCGTGATCCCCTTGATGCGTTGCATGGTCGACGTAGGCGGATCCGAGTACGTGTTCAGGAGGAGCGATTTACGAGGGTACCGCGCGGTCAGTTCCGCCGGGAGCGTCAGGACACCATGGTGGTTTGGCGACGCGGGTGACGGGTGATGCGGCGAGATGAAGTCGGTACGCAGCGCGTCGATGATGAGGACGACGGCTTTGGAGTGGGTGGGCTCGACTGGCGGTCCGTCCGTGTATGCCGGTGTCGTGGTCGGTATGGATACGCGCGAGAGAAGAAAGCCGCGCGTAAAGACGATGAGGCCGGTGAGGTGGACGACAAAGATGTATAGGAGTAAGATGAGAGCAAGGTTCGCGCGTGAGAGCTGCCGGAGCCATCTTTGTTCTGGTATCGGTTTGGGTTGCGGTACAGGCGGGGCAGGGGTAGTAGTGGATGGGACGGCGGCTGTCGTGGGCACCGACTGCTGGGCCCTTGCCTCGGACTTGCTCTTCTTGCCCATTTTTCTGCGGTCAGCCGGGGTTGTAAGAGTTGCTGTGCGGTGACATACTTCGGAGGGATGTATGCGGGTGATGGCCTCTGATCTACATGCACATTGCGTGGAACGGTGAAAGCACGATGCAGAAGCCGAAATGTTGACCAAGTGGAATGAATTACCGCAGCCGATGGCTCGTGGGTCGGCTCTTCGTTCCTGGGCGCCGGGCACACAAGACGTGCTTCAGGACATCCACCCATCCTTCTACCCTCTTCCATCTTGGCTTCCTATCCATCTTTGCTCTCACCAAGATGGCACAACCCAGAGCACAGGCTGTGCGGCCTGCTGCGGCAGCGCCAGCGCAAGACGAGGGTATCGTTAAGAAGCTCCAGCCGATCATCCGGTCCATCGCCATGTTCATGCTCATCCAGACGGGTACGTCCACTGAACTCTCGCGTATGCCCTGCTAACACCCAGCGATGAAGTACGGCATGTCATACGTGAGCTCGGAAGCTGATTCATGTAGCGCTCCGCTGACTCCAGCTCGGAATGGGACCCAAGCAAGGCGCGACGCCTGCCGCGCAAGCGCCTCAGGCCACGCCGGAGGGTGCACCCGCCTCGGGCCAGACCCCCGCGGTCCAGGCTGCGCTCAACGCGAACCCGTTCTGGCCCCTCGGCACCCCGATCTCTATGCTGCTCTTCACCTCGACGTCCGCGAGCGAGCCAAACATCAACGTTGACTCGCCGCTGGTGGTTTGGGACGGATTGACCTATGGAAACTGGAACGACATCCGCGACGCCGACCTCATCCTCGACGTGCCCGAGTCGGTTCGAGCGCACAACGGCAGCTGGTGGCTGGATGTGCTGCTGGTCAAGGGCGGAGGAAGCGACCTCCGCGGCAAGGGCCCCGGCGATGTTGCCCTTTCGCGAAAACGTGCGTGAGGACACTGGACGCTCAGCTGACCGCAGAGCTCACTCGGTTCCTGCCGGTCCGCAAAATCCGCAAGGAGAAGAAGCTCATCGGCGGAGACGATAACGAGGGGGAGGACGAAGCCCCCGAGGCCCAGCACGACACGATCGCCGCGCACTGGTCGCGCAACCTAACACTTACCATCGTGTCTAACGGCGGCGTGGTCAACCTCGGCCCCCTCCCGCCCGTCATGCGCGAGTCATACACCCTCGCGCCTACAGGCGACGAGACCAAGGCGTACTACCCACCCGTGTTCGCCAACGATTTCTGGCTTCTGCGTGAGAACCTGTACCCCATCAACGAGACCGATCACAAGCTCCCGCTGCACGTCAACTACCACGCGCTATCGTCGTTCAAGTTCCAGATCTTTGCGACGATGACGCAGTCGTTCGAGCTGGCGGCGCAGCAGCAAGGCACCGGCGCGGAGATGGATGAGCTGAAGCGGACTTTGACCGAGACATCGCCGTGGTTGCTCATCACCACCGGTCTGGTCACCGTCCTGCACATGCTGTTCGAGTTCCTCGCCTTCTCGAGCGACATCGGACATTGGCGCAAGAAGGACAAGGACCTCGTCGGCGTCTCGCTCCGAACGATTCTGACCAACTGTTTCGTCCAGCTCGTCATCCTGCTGTATCTGCACGACAGCTCGGAGCAGACGAGCTTCATGATCCTCTTCGGGCAGGGCATCGGCCTCGTCATCGAGGCGTGGAAGATCACCAAGGTCGTCAACATCCGAGTCCGACCCGACAACACCGCGCTGATCGGCTACGCCGTCTCGTTCGAGGACAAGAAGGAGCTGTCCGAGGACGAGAAGAAGACTCAAGAATACGACAAGCTCGCATTCATCTACGTCTCGTACTTTGCTATCCCCGCCCTCGCGGGCTACACGGTCTACTCGCTCCTTTACGAGACCCACCGCGGCTGGTACTCGTTTGTCGTCACCACCCTCGCGCAGGCCATCTACATGTTTGGCTTTGTCCAGCTCGTACCGCAGCTGATCATCAACTACAAGCTCAAGAGCGTCGCGCACATGCCGATGAAGGCGATGATGTACAAGACGCTCTCGACGGTGGTCGACGACTTCTTTGCGTTCTGCATCCGGATGCCGTGGCTGCACAGGTGCGTTGCTTGTGTGTGATTGCGCTGACCGCAGGTTGGCCTGCTTCCGAGACGACGTCGTCTTCGTCGTGCTGCTGTACCAACGATGGATCTACCGAGTCGACTACTCGCGAGTCAACGAGTATGGCCAGGTCAACGAGGGCAAGGTCGAGCCGGTGGGAGGTGTGGACGCCACGGGCGAGGTCAAGGGTGAGACCAAGAAGACCAAGTAGGCGCGAGAGGTATGAAAGGGGGATCTGGCGCGCCGACGCCAAGAGAAAAGTGCGTGAACAGGGTTGACCACGTCATGTTGCGTTTCAAAATCATGCAAAAATGCATCCCGTCTGAGAGGACTCCAGCGCCTACTTCTCGTCCCGCTTCCGCTTAAACTCCTCGATCCAGGCCTTCTCCTTGGCCCCCTTGACAAGCACCACAAAGCTCATGAGCCCATCACGCAGCACTACGCCGTCTTTCTTCCCCTCTTCCTCCTTGACCGCCTTCGCGAGCACTTCGCGCAACGTCAACTCCTTGCCCACCTTGAGCAACCGCTTCTGGGCCGTTTCGACGTAGACGACCAGGTTCCCGCCCCAGTACTCCTTCTTCTCGTCCCAGCCTGCCCAGCCGCCGACATCCGGCGACGCAGGGAACATGACCTTGAGGTGATCGCCGACCGATGTCGTCTCGTCAAAGTGCGAGATGAGGTCGGATTGGCCGTACTCGGGGTACAGCAGGAAAACGGGGAAGATGATGGGGCAGTGGATAGGCGGAGGGGTGTAGGTGGATCCTTCGGGTTCGTACAGTGGCGGGTCGAGGGGTGCGACTTCCGGGTCGAAATGGAGTGGGTGCGGATTGTCAGGTGGACTGGACGTCTCGACGACGATCAGGCCGCGGGACTGATGTCAGCCCAGTGAGTAACAACGCACCCACCTCGACAGCCTTCCGCAGTGCCGCTTTGCCCAGCTTCTCCCTTCGTTCCCGCTCCGCTCGCTCGACAACCCTCCGTTGGCCCTTCTCCACCTCGTCACTGAGCTTCTTCCACTCTGGCTTGCCCTGCTCCCCTGGGATCTCCCTCCCGCGCTTGACGACATCGCGCGCCTCGTCCCACCGTTCCAGGGCGACCAGACTCTGGCCAGCTCTGTACATCGCCTTGACGGGCGGGACCTGCTTCGCCTGCAGACTGAGAGCGATGATCACTCCCGTGTCCTTCAGCGCCGCCCCATAGTTCTTCAAAAACAAGTGCGACTGCGCCCGGTTGTTCAGCAGCGATATCCGCAGCGCCTGGTCCGTAGGCCCGGCGTCGAGGCCGGATGTGTAAGCCTGCACAGCGTCCTTGTACGATTTCTGCTTGTACAGCTCGTTTCCGTGCGACTTGAAGTTGAGCGCGACATCTGGTCGTCAGCACGGATCCCACCTCGATGAATAGACCCACCGTCCCCCTCGCCATCGAACACTAGCGTCTTGAGTGCATCCAGCACACCGGTGTCGTCCTGGCCCGACTCGGGCGTTTCGCGCATGAACAGCGGCGTGCTGTCCAGCATCGCCTGGAACTGGTCGTACGTCACATCTTTTTGCGGCTTCCTCGACGGCCCTGCAGCCGCATGAGCGTCGATGATTGCGTCCAGTGTGTCCGCCATGGTGTCGTAGTCGAGTATAAGACGAGCAGAAGGTGCTAGATATCCTGGCCCGATTTTGGGCCGGGTCTTGGTTGAAATCTACCGCATTGGGCCCCGCACCGCATCCGACGCTGTTGACCAAGATGTCATAGACGGTGTCAAAGGTTCATGCCCATTTTCCTCGCATCCCGAACATGACCCATGCGCCTTCGACTAGCTAGAATCGTACACCGCGCCAACATGTCCGCAACGCGTGATAAGGGCAAAGCGAAGGAGATCCACCCGGCAGTGTCATCAGCGATCGAAGATGCGCTCAACACGCCCATGTCCCTCTCGTCATCGGTCGACTCTTCATACGAACCTTCCCCCATCCCTCGCCCTCCACAAGCACATCAACCAACCCCACTACGACCGATGCGTCCCAGACTCCTCTCGCAGCTGACGCGGTCGACTATGCCCACGGCGAGTCTGACGTACGCCGCGGCGGGTTCGCCCAGACGGAGAGTCTCCTCCGATAGACCCATGCCTGGTCAGGGCGAGTCGTCTACAGCTTGGATGTCGGCAAGCCCGGTCGAAGCAGAAGACTCGTTCCCCGACCTCGATCCGGACACTCGCATGCCTGTGAGAAGTGACTCGGCACCGTCGTTGCACCTACAACGGACTATCACAGATCTGCTCGCCTCCCCCTCGTCAAGCTCGTCCTCGTATCTGCCCTTCAATCTGCCGAAAGTGGGACTGCCCTCATTACCGAATCTCCCAGGCCTGCCGGCGCGGTCTTCCCTAGACGGAGTAGGCAGTCGGCGGAACATCAGCTCGACGTCGACGAACGACGATTGGGGATCATGGGCGACGGGGTGGTGGTCGGGACACAAATCCAAAGTGGATGCGACGCTGGCGAAGGAGGATCAAGCGGACACAGTCGAGGAAGAGAAGGAGAAGCACCGGCGAAAATGTGAGTTTCGATACGGCCCAGAAATGGTGCTCTCGACTCATTGCAGACCGGACGCCGAAGAATCCCATCGTGTTCTGTCATGGTCTGCTAGGATTCGACTACCTCGGGCCGGCCAGTCTGCCCCCGTGGGTGCTTGAAGTTCACCCTTGCCACCTACAGCTGACACTTATAGACTGCAAATATCACACTGGAGAGGTATTCGCGAAGTGCTCGAGTCGAACGGCTGCGAGGTCCTGATCACCCGAGTCGCAGCAACGGCATCAATAGCAGACCGAGCTGCAACCTTGGAAGAGCTTATCTCGGAGAAGTATCCGGGACGCCAGGTCAATCTCGTCGGTCACAGTATGGGCGGGCTCGACTGCCGGTACCTCATCTCGCAAATACAGCCGAAGGCTTTCACCCCGATCACACTGACGACGATATCTACTCCACACCGCGGCTCGCCCTTTGCCGATTTTCTCATCGACAACGTCATTGGCCGTGAGCTACAGACGATCTCCTAGCGTGGCTTACTCGCAGGCGAACGACTCCCATCTCTGTTGTCTTTACTAGAAGCGATGAAGTTGCCCCAATCGGGCGACGGATCCGCGTTCAACGCACTCGGCACAAAATCCATGCGGGTCTTCAACTCGGAGGTGGTCGACCGTGAGGACGTCAAGTACTTCTCCTGGGGAGCGTCGTGCGATCCTGGACTGCTGGATACGTTCCGCTGGCCGCATTCGGTGATCATGGCGAAAGAGGGACCGAACGATGGGCTGGTCAGTGTGAATAGTGCCAGGTGGGGAGAGTACCGGGGAACGTTGCTGGGTGTGAATCATTTGGATCTGTGAGTCGGTCTGGTTGACCCGGGAGTGACGCTGAGAACAGCGTCGGATGGGTCAATCAGGTTCGATATGTCCTCTCGGAGTGGACGGGTAATCCGATCGCTTTCAAACCGGCTACGTTCTATCTTGAAGTGGTGCGTTCAGCCAAAACAACAGCGCTCCCGCTGATGCACCAGGCCGACTATCTCGCAGAGCAAGGGTATTAGTAGCAGTCTGATCATGAGGGCATCATCGGCATTGCCGGACTGAGAATCAAGACGGACACACGCAGATCATGCACTGAGTGAATGTTCTCCGCCGCTCGGTATCGATCACGCACTGACGAGACGGCTACCGCCCCACACCTTGTGACGGGGTCTGTGCGGCAAGGATACACACGATCATCCACAGCACATGTGCGCGTGCTTCCGCAAGAAGAAACAGGACAAGCCTGTCAAGCCGCTATTACATGATTCGGTCCCTCGAGCGCCCTGCCCGATAGCGCGTATCTCTGATTGGCTTGATGCCGATCTTTAGCTGCCCTTCAATGTTTATGATAACCAACACCTCCTGGTCGTTGCTCGAAAGCCTCTTCCAGCCGGGACGAACAGGGACCTTTCCCACGGTGCCGTCGGCTATTAGCGGCCATGTCCGAAATAGAGCGAGCGAGCGACACGTCGCGTTGACGTGGAGTTGTTTCCTTCGCTCGCTGGCGACTTTTTGCAAACGTTTCCTTTGTAGCTTCCTCGTAGCAACATTACACCAATCTCCAAGCCTCTTTGCCCACCATGCTCGCAAACGCATGGACGTTCTCGATAGAGGACGCGCTGGGCTACTACGGCACCAACGCCGAGGCTGGTCTGACCGAAGAGCAGGTCGAGCGAAACAGGGAGCTATACGGCGAGAATGGTGAGTGATCGACCAGCTGTCCGGACATGCCGGTGCTGATCAATCAGCTCTGCCAGAAGCCCCGCCTACATCCCTCTTCAAGCTCATCCTCGCGCAGTTCAAGGACCAGCTGGTGTTGATCTTGCTGGGCTCGGCTGTCGTTTCGTTCGTGCTGGCCTGTTTTGAGGACGCGGCGGAGCCAGGAGGATCATGGATGACGGCGTTTGTTGAGCCGCTCGTGATTCTGCTTATTCTGATTGCGAACGCCACTGTCGGTGTGGTCCAGGAGACCAACGCAGAGCAGGCTATCGATGTGGGTTTGCTTGCGATCTTGATGTGTTCCCCCAACTCACCTGCAGGCCTTGCGAGAGTACTCCCCCGACGAGGCGCTCGTGCTCCGGTCCTCCCGCCTGATCCGTCTACCCGCCTCTGATCTCGTTCCGGGTGACATCGTCTCCGTCCACGTCGGCGACCGCGTCCCCGCCGACTGCCGCATTCTGTCCTTCTCCTCGTCGTCTTTCCGGGTCGATCAAGCGATGCTCACCGGCGAGTCGATGTCGGTCGGCAAGACCGAGTCGACCATCAAGGACCAATCTGCCGTAAAGCAGGACATGACCAACATGCTCTTCTCCGGTACGACCGTTGTCAACGGCGCGGCCAAGGCGCTCGTCGTCCTCACGGGGGCCCGCACCGCGATCGGCGCGATCCATTCGAGCATCAGCAAGGACGACGAGGAAGAGGAGAAGACGCCGCTGAAGCGAAAGCTGGACGACTTTGGAGAGCAGCTTGCCAAGGTCATCTCGGTCATCTGCATCCTCGTCTGGCTCGTCAACATTCGCCACTTCAACGACCCAAGCCACCACGGATGGGTCAAGGGCGCCATCTACTATCTCAAGATCGCCGTGGCGCTCGCCGTCGCCGCCATCCCGGAAGGTCTCGCCGCTGTCATCACCGCCTGCCTTGCGCTCGGAACGAAGAAGATGGCAAAGCAAGGCGCCATCGTACGAAACTTGCCCTCGGTCGAGACGCTCGGATGTGCCAACGTCATCTGCTCGGACAAGACGGGAACGCTCACGACGAACCAGATGAGCGTGGCGAGGTTCTTGACGGTTTCGGGGTCGAGCTCGGTCGCAGAGTACAATGTCGGCGGGACGACCTTTGCGCCGATCGGAGCGGTCACCACGCTGGATGGGAAGCACGCGGAGCGAAGCACTGTTCGGACTGCGCCGGTGGACAAGCTCGTCGAGATCTGCGCTGTCTGCAACGACGCCAAGATCGGATACAACCAGGAGACCGACATGTATACCAACATTGGCGAGCCGACGGAAGCCGCCCTCAAGGTGCTCGCTGAGAAACTCGCCTCGGACTCGGAGTCGTTCAACGCGACGCTGGACTCGCTTTCGCCTCTGGCTCGATCTACCGCTGTCAACGACCACTACGACTCGCGAATCAAGCGACTTCTCACGTTCGAGTTCAGCCGGGATCGCAAGTCCATGTCCGTCCTCGCGCAATCGTCTTCCGGCCTCTCCCTCCTCGTCAAAGGCGCGCCCGAATCCGTCATTGAGCGATGCACCTCGGTCCTGCTCTCCTCGGGCGTCTCCGAGCTCACCCCCGCCCTCCGAAACAAGCTTGCCGATGCGCAACTCGAATACGGCAAAAAGGGTCTCCGAACGCTCGCCCTTGCCTACGTCGAGGAGTCTGATGCCGATGTTTCGCACTACAAGACCGACTCTGCTGCCGACTACGTCAAGTTTGAGAAGAACATGACTTTTGTCGGACTGGTTGGCATGCTCGATCCGCCACGACCCGAGGTTCGAGCCGCAATTGCCAAGTGCAAGACCGCTGGTATCCGCACCATCGTCATCACCGGAGACAACAAGAACACGGCCGAGACGATCTGCCGCGAGATTGGTGTGTTTGGGCCCCACGAGGACCTGACTGGCAAGAGCTACACTGGGCGAGAGCTTGATGCGCTCAGCTACGACGAGAAGATCCAAGCGGTCCAGCGAGCGTCGCTATTCAGCCGAACGGAGCCGACCCACAAGTCGCAACTGGTTGACTTGCTGCAGAGCCTCGGCCTCGTGGTCGCGATGACGGGCGACGGAGTCAACGATGCCCCCGCGCTCAAGAAAGCCGACATCGGTATCGCCATGGGCAGCGGAACCGACGTCGCCAAGCTCGCCGCTGATATGGTTCTCGCGACCGACAACTTCGCCACGATCGAGAAGGCCGTCGAGGAGGGTCGAGCGATCTACAACAACACGAAGCAGTTTATCCGATACCTCATCTCGTCCAACATCGGCGAGGTCGTCTCCATCTTCCTGACTGTCCTGCTCGGCATGCCCGAGGCGCTCATCCCGGTCCAGCTGCTCTGGGTCAACCTCATCACCGATGGTCTGCCCGCGACCGCGCTCGGCTTCAACCCGCCCGACCACCAGATCATGCGCACCCCGCCTCGATCCGCCCGCGAGCCCCTCGTCGGCAAGTGGCTCTTCTTCCGGTACATGGTCATCGGCACGTATGTCGGCTGCGCCACCGTCTTCGGCTACGCATGGTGGTTCATGTTCTACTCTGGCGGACCGCAGATCTCCTTCCATGAGCTGGTGAGTGGCCAACCGGGACCTGAGACTCTGCTGACCCCAGACGCACTTCCACCAGTGCTCGTCGACCTTCTCCAACCTAGACTGTTCGATGTTCACCGGGGTGCCCGCCCAGCGCGCTACGACCATCTCCCTCTCCATCCTCGTCGTCATCGAGATGTTCAACGCGTGCAACTCGCTGTCCGAGAACGAGTCGTTGCTCGCCCTCCCGCTGTGGACGAACCCGTACCTCGTCGGCTCCATTGCGCTCTCGATGGCCCTGCACTTCATGATCCTCTACGTGCCGTTCTTCCGTGCCCTGTTCCAGATCACCCCGCTCAACCTCGCCGAGTGGAAGGCGGTCCTGTGGATCTCGGCGCCGGTGATCGTCATTGACGAGGCGTTGAAGTGGGTCAGCAACAACTTTGTCGACCCGCCCAGGAAGATCAAGACGGAGTAGCGCGCGTGGAGGGCGCAAGAGGCGCTGGAGCTGGATAGCATTGTCCCCTTGCATAGCTAGAGCATATACCACATACATAGATGCAGCATCTTAGACTTGACATGCACATTATTAAGAGCAAAGCTTCGTTAAAGCCGTGAAAAAATCATCAAAGACGTTCCAGGAATCCGTTATCCAGTCCGAGGAAGGTGCGCCTGCCAGCAGGGTACACCATGCTGCTCTCGCGCAAGGCGCTGACGAGCCGCTCAATCACCTCGGAGGGGTACGAGGCGTGCTCGACTTGTCCGCCTTTGGTCGTTCCGAAACCAGGCACAAAATCGCTGGGGTCAGTGCCGGCAGGGAACCTAGCTGCCAGACTCACCTCGACAAGCCATCCTCGAGCACCTTATACAACACCTTGGCCGCTTTGATCGTCTTGACAATCGGTCGGACGTCAGCGGCAGATTTGTGCGAGTGGCGTGCCGAGGTCGTCGAAGGTCTCCTCCGGGCCTGAGCGAACGGCGGTTGCCGCAGCGGTGAGGGCATAGGTGGTCCGTCGACTGTTCGATACGTGATACCGACATTTGGGTTGAAAATCCACAGCGAGAGCCTTGGCGACGTCGTCGTTTCGTCGGAGATGACGAACCGGAATGTCGCGTGCGCCTGAACCAGCTCGAGAAGGTCGGACATGATGAACATGGGGAACGGATATCGCACCGGCCTAACATCAGTGCTCGGTCTCCTACCGTAGACTGGTCGGAACACTCACTTGACAGCTTCGTCTCCGTCGTCCTCCCTCAGCAGCGCGACGGCCCATTTTAAAAACTTCAACGTTCCCGCCCCGTACTTCTCCTCCTTGCCCCGCTTCTTTCCGAGCGTCTCGCCACAAATGCATTTGAGCACCGCCCACGAGTCGGTCTGCGATCAGCCTGATGTCTATTGCAACGTCGATGTAGTCGTGGCGTAGCCCTTGCTCCATTACTCGCGGGGCAAAGGTTTGAAACCACGACCGTCTTCAAGCAAGACAATGTCTATATTGGACCGTTGTATCAGCCATAAGGTCTCGAAAGACCCTGTCAGTGCCCTTCCGCCCGACGCCATCCCTCTCGCCCGCAAAGAAACTGGCAAGAGCTTCTGAGCGGGGTCGAGGGGTTTTGTCGGGGTTCCAAGCACCGACCGCCAGTTGGGGAATGACGACGACCTTCTTGTAGCCCGTTGGGAGGAGGGTGAGCGGGTCCGGACTCACCATGGCCAGCTCCGCGTTCAGGTTTGACCGCTTGCCCTCTTCGGGATGGACCAGCAGGTAACTCCCACCGACCAAGACGGTCTCCCTCGTCGGCCAAAATCCCTCGGTGGTCCGCTGCGACAGCTGCGCTGTGAACGCCGGATCGTTGTGGCACATCCAAACCTCCAGCATCTCCGCCCAGTGCTCGGATGGCAAATCCTTGAAGCCGGATCCCTCGGCCCGCTCCTCGGAGCGCAGAGCGCGAGATAGGTTCGCGACCTCGCGATCACATGCGGTACAGCACAGCGACTTCGGTTGGATCGTACGCAGCTCGGTAGCGGACAGGGGATGCGACAGCGAAGTTGAGAGCGAGGTGCCGGCGGTGGTCGGCGCAGTGGGCAAGGCGGCAAGCTTGGCTTCGAGGTGCAGGTCGGACTGTGAGAACGGCACTGTCTGACCGACGGTCACCGCCGTTGGCAGAGTGATGCGTAGCGACAATGATGGATCTCGCTGCGAGGTGACAATCGCTTCGGTCACACCACAGCCGGGCTGAATCGTGCCGTTCGTGGACAGAACCAGCTCGTCCTTGAGGGAGACACCCAGACCATGCAGCATCACCTGCACAGCGAGCAGGTTCTCCTGATGTTCGGCGACGTACGACACACTGCCGAAGTCTGTAGTCAGCTTGATGCGGGAAAGATGTGACATACCTGAAGCCTGTCCCTTGAGCGTGAGACCGGCGCTACGCTTTCGGACCAAACCAGCGATCTTCCTGAGCGTCCCGGGCTTCTTCTCTTCCGCGCCCTCAGACGCTGACGAGGTGGACCCGGTCATCGAGCCGTTGCTGTGACCCTGTTCGTCGGTCGGCACGAGCCTCGATTCGCGGAAAAAGTCGTTGATCGTCACCAGCTCTGTCGGGTCAAGCACACCAGCTGTCTTTGAGGTCGGAGAGGCCGAGTCCTGACCGTCGAGTCTCCCCCGCTCAGACTTGTCCACCAGGCCTTGCAGGAAGCGATCTCGCTACCGTTAGCTGGACCCCCGGGCATACGCTCACATCTCGAAGCTCCCTTGCTCGTGCCAGGTCCGGGTTCACCCCCTTCTCCGTTGACTCATCGGCGTCTTGACCGGTCAGCCGCCCGTCTTCGCCTTGATCCAGCAGCACTTCGAGGCAGCGCCTCCTACGCGCCAGCCGCCTTGCCTCCAGCTCCTCCACATCTACCCTGGTCCCGTCCCGACGTCTTGCGTGGCTTCTCTCGATCAGTCTGAAGATCTCGTCCAGCTCCCTCATCTTGTCCCTCTCTGCTCTGGCTCTAACCTCCGCGGTAGGCTTGGCAGCCCTCGGCTCCGACCGCTGATCATCGAATCGAGAAGAACTTGCTTGTAGCCGTTCGATTGCAGATGTGACATCGTCCAGCTCAGCCAGCTCCTTCTCGCGAGTACCCGAGCCATTGTCCCTGACACTAGAAATGCTGGGCCGTTCTTTGTCGAGATATTCTTTGGCGCTGCTTGTCGAGGACTCGGCCAGATAGCTGGGCAGATCCGTCGCGTCTTGCCAGTACGCCGGAGGCTGTTCCTCCATGTCCTGTCCGCTGGCCTGGCCGTTGACCTGCTTGCCGTCTCTTCGTCGCTCTGAGACCAGCTCCAGTACAGCATGCGACAGCGCGTCGACCCTCGCCCACGCCAGCTCCTCCCGCACGAGCCCGATCGTTGCGTGCAGCCTGTCCCCATTCCGATCCGCCTGGCTGCTCTCCTGTCGGGTTTGCACCAAGGTCTGCAGTGTCTCCATCTGTTCAGAGAGTCGAGACAGGTGATCCTCGCCTGGTTCGGCCGATTCAATCGCTAGATTTGGTGATGAAGCCGTTCGGCCGGGGTGCAGCGCTTCGAGGGCATAGCTGACCTCCAAAAGTTCCATCAGAGCTTGCGCTAGTTGTGAGTCGTTGAATGACAATGGAGGCAGAGGTGTGGACGAGGTCGTGGGACTGTCGGGGATGAGGTGGGACAGAGCGTGTACGCATGATGCTTGGACGGATGAGAGATCGGGCACGGCGTGGTCCTTTGGCTTAGCGACCGAGTCGAAGAGTGATGCTCACCTGATGGATCCCGTTCACCTGATGCTCCGCTGTATGGCTCGCGGCCGGCGTTGCCTATCATCAGCGCCATATCTATGGCCTCGTCAGGCGACAATGCACGTACGTCCTGGCGCGGCCCGCCGTGCTGCTCGAGCAGATCAAGGGGGAAGGGAGCTGGCGGAGGTGGTAAGACGAGCTCGTCCTCGGTTTGAGCTGAACGCTCTCGCACCACTTCCATCGCACGACACGCTCAGTTGAGGGTCGGACGGGGTGATAGATCATCCACGCCGCACGAATGGACTATATATATATATACGGTCGTCGATGATTGATGGTGATGAGGCGTCGATGCGTGAGCAGGTTCGCGCCCGAACTTTGGAACGGGTTTCAATTGCTCGACAGACGCTTGCTGCTCTTGGTGGCACACCGCTCGTGGCAGCCTTCCGCGAACAAATGACCTCGTATCCCCGGTGTCATAGCCACAGACCATGTTATGTTGGCGGCCAAGGGGAGGGGTCACCCGCCCGGAACCCAGTGCTAGATCATACGTGCCATGCATCCGCCGTCCACTGTCTACATACCGAACTCTCGACATCTTATGACGCTTTCGCCACTCCGGTCTTCCACTGTTCAGGACCAAGTACAACGGGGTAAGCAGCCGTTCCGTTTCGACATCGGACGAGCCTCGCACCTGTAACACACCCCCATCCCATCCCGGAACTCCTTGACAAGGTGCGGAGGCCCAGCTCGACCGACTCGATCCTGATGACGAGGGAGGCCGGGGTGTCGAGTGGCAAAAAGTCGCTCCTCGTCGGCTCCGGCGCCGGGACGACGGGCGAGACGGGCAGCCCGAGCTGCGCTCTAGCTGTTCGAGCATCGATTGGAGAGATGTTTGGATCGTGACCGGTCATGAACCGCCGTCCTCGTCGTCCTTCGAGCTCGAACAACATCGACGTGAGGGCATGGTGGACCGAGGGGTCGGATGCGTGGGCGCCGAGTGGCAACTGGAGAAAGACGGCTGGAATGAGCTCCACAAATTGTATCACACTGGGGCTCTTGACTGACACAGAAGGAGCTCTTCGATGTTGCCCCGCTTCAGATCCCCCGGCGGCGCCGCCTGATCCTCCGGCGACGGGCGCAAGGTGAATAACGCGCTCAACCAAGCTTCCAATGGAGCTCGCGCTTCCCCTCCATCAGTGAGGCCCGCGAGGACGCTGCGCAGCTCATCCGACCCACGACGGATAGAGTGAGAAGAATTGACAGTGGTTGGCGACATGCTTGCAGGACAATCGGCTCAGTAGGAAGGGGGAAGGACGAGGGCGACGACAGGCGCCCGATGTGTGAGTCCATAGCCTTTCTTATGTTCTGCACATATATACCTGAGTGACCCAAGCCCAACACAATGCTGACAGATGGCGCTATTCCCCTTCCTGACAACGAGTACACGGTGACTAGACTTGCATCCGGCGTCTAGGCGTTTCAGACGTGCTCGGCGCCGGTGAAATCCAAGGGATCGATGTCTCAGCCCGGCTCGAGACATTATATCACGCTCTACACCGACCATTCTTGACCGACCCGCGCCGACCTCTTTCGGAACTCATGGTACGCTGATACATGGAGAATGCGATGAGACATGATGCGACTATGCTACTGGTACACTGGTACGCGTATGTGTGTCACCATGCAAGTAGGTGTTGGATTCGTGATGTCATAGTGGTGGCGTAGCCGGAATCGTCATGTCGTGAGTTCGTTGATACTGTAGCTCTACCCCTCCTCTTCCACGGCGCGGGTCCAAAACTCATCGCCGGGATCGCCGTAGCTCGACTGCGTGTCTGGAGCTTCGGTCATGTCGTCGATTGTTTCCTGTCGGATGGCCGCTCTCAGCCCAAGCGGCGCGACAGGCGACGAGTCGACCTCGATAGGGGATGTCTTCTTGCCCCTCGGCGTGGCATCTTGGACCGACTCCTGCGAGCTGTCCACATCGAGATGAACTACCTCGATGGACTTGCGCGTTCGGTTCAGCGACTTTTGCTTGCGCTCGGCTGCCATCTCCCTCTGGTCTTTCCATTCGTCTAGCCGCGACCGCATGTCCGCCTTGACATCATCCAGCAGCTTCCTCTCGTCCGGACCCTCGCCTCGAAACCTCCACTTGCCGTACTCGGTGCTATCTTTCCACGTCTGGTACGCCTGCGTGCGAGCTGCTGACCAATTGTCGCTTTCCGCTTCGGCCCGTTCCCCCTCCCAACCTTGGTCCGCCATGATGAGGCGGATGGCAGCTTCTGGGACCAGAACGTGCTCCACGAACTCTCGTGGCGTAAGCGGGGCGACGGGAGAGAGTGTATCGTTGGCAGCGACAAGGAACGGAAGGAGATTCTGGCCGAGGAGCGTTTCATAGTGGTAGGAGATGATCTGTCGTCCCGTGTAACCGTAGCTACGGTCAGCTTGGCAGCAATTCCTTTGGCGTCTAACTCACTATCCGACCATGGCTAGGTCAAGCGATTTCTTCTCCCCTTGCTTGACCGCCTTTTTCCAGACACCTCGACCTATCTTGCCGATCCGTTTGACGATCCTCTTGAACAACGGAGAATCTTCCGGCGAGGCCATCAAGTCGTCCATATCGGTTCTGAACTCGCTGTCTCCCAAGCGCGACGGTAAAGCGGCGAAGTCGATCGTTTTGGGATACCCCTCACGCCCACCGAGGGGGATGATCTTCGCTTCGGCACGGTGTGTCTCGCAAAAATTGATTGTTATATCCCACGGCAGATCCCCGTCCTCGTAGACCGCCCATTTCATCCGCTCCAGCTCGGTCTCCTGGTCCTGGAGGTATCGCGTACGCTGGATCGGCATCGGTTCCCCGCAGAACTGTCATGAGCTTGAGGCCGCAGCACGAGCCCACCTGACAAAGATCGTCGGGATCGACAAAGTCTTGCAGGTATTCAATGTCCGCGGCGGTCAGACTGCCCCTGCGGTGCGCCGCAGACACAGAATCAGGCCGAACAGTCGGCGGCGAGGAAGGGAGGTCCCTGTTCTCAGCTGCATACAGCAGAAAGACAGGCGACTCACTGGCTCGCAACGAGCAGTTGCTCGCCGATGTCCGACTCGTCGCCATGACCCCATTCATGGGTCCGGTCTCGCTGGCTCATACCCTTCAATTGGCGGAAGAACGCCGCGCCCACGTCTTCGGGCTCCGGCGTGTTCACCTCGTCATCCGACTCCACCCTCCGCTTGACCCGCTTCGTCCCCTGAGACAGTGGCTGTGAACGTCCTCTGCCATTCATGTGCAGTTCCTTCTTCGCCCTGGACCCAGACGGCTGGCTTTCATTCTTGCCCCGACCGATACCTGCCGGCTTTGTCCGCACAGCTCTCGGCGTCGTATCGCTCTCACCTCCCGTAGACGACGCGTGTGACAGCTCCCGTCGGACCCGCTTGCTCCCTGCCTTCTGGGACGCCTTGAACGGCTGCGAGCTCGAGGGGACGATCACCTCTGGAAGGTTGGCTTTGTCCGGGCTGTTCCGCAGTGGCTCGCGCCTGGCGTTGCGCTTGCGCAGCGTTGAGCTCGGCGGATCGGGAGACAGCGAGAGCGACGGGTCTCTTGAGTCCGCGTCGAGATTCATTGGGTCCGGCGAAGCTGGCCGTGACGATCTGGGATTCTTCTTCGCTTTGGCGTTCTCCGTCCTCTTTCCCCTGCTATCGTCCTCGGTACGCCGCCGGCGAGGAGCACTCACGGACTCTTGCGACGACTCGTACATCCAGCTGTTGCTGGTGGGCAGAGGCGTGTACAGGTCGGGGTCGGGAGGAGCGAGCGGAAAGGGTGAAGGCGTAGACCTCCCCTTCTTCTTCGGATCATCCCCCTCCCCGTCCCTCGCCCTCTGCTTGTCCCGCTCCCCACTCTGTGACAGCTCCGACTTCGTGCCGCCGCCCTTGTTCCGCCTCTCATTCTGTTCCACATTCCTCCCATCCCGTCGGTTTGAGTCAATCTCCCTCGCCGGCTTGGCCATGTCTCCGCGAGAGCCAGCGTTCTTGGACGAAGACGCGGATGAGGTAGGACGGGAAGACGACGAGTCGGCGTTGCGACGCGAGTGTTGAGATGTCTGTGCGGATTGCGACGTGATCGGCTGGGTCGCCCTGTCCCTGCTATCGGTTGACGCGACTTTGGTCGGTTGGGTCGGGGCCGACGACGAGTGTCCCGCCGAGGTACCAGCCTTTGCCGTCCCCGGGACAGCTTTGCGCTTGCCAGACATCATCACGCCCCGGACATCATTCCGAGGCGGATGACCGTGACTTTGAAAGTATTCCATGGACTCCATGTTCGAAAACGACAACCGGGAAGATGGGAATTTGTGTTACAAACGAGGGGGAGAGGTTGAATGTCGGAGACCGGGGCTGTCAACATGATCGCGACATGAAATCAACCGCGACTTCTTCGCATGCTCCGTGCAGGCTCGTCTCCTCCGGGCATTCTCAGTGCCCGACACTGCAAGCACGTCGCACGCATCTCATCAGCCAAACGTGCTCAAGACCGGCTTGTACGGGTGCGGAAGCTCAGGTCGAAGCGTGCTTCCTAGAGCTGGCTGGCAGTGCTTACACCCAGAGGAGCGACGCGACATCCCCTTGACGACGCGATACACCTATTGCATATGATACACTCTACCCAGTCGCGGACCCATCACTGGGCCGGCGACCTCTCTGTACCCATTATATAGATCTCCATGGCATGACAGCTGGTGACACCCCACCCTTATTTATCGCCTGATGGAGTTGTAGCTACAATTAGCTCTTTGCCCGACCGTACATTGCTCACGCGGGACTCACTTGGGTGGGATCTCGCTCGGCCCCTCGTCCGCGCCCTCCTCATCCGGCACACTGCCGTAATCGGTGTGCTGGTACACAGTCGACGGTTCCGTGCTGGTGCGCCTTTCATCCATCATCGGCCCTTCGTGGCTGTACCTGTTTCCTGACGGACCTCCTGCCTCGTACCCGCCCGACATCCTCGCTCGCTGACGCTCCATTCCCGCTTCGCGCTGCTTGGCCGCGGCAGCGGGACTCGTCTGCTGGTAAGGTTGATGTGACTGCGAGCCGTGGTCCTGGCTGCTGGCGTAGTCGTACTCGCGGTCACGGCCTGCGCTGGCACCATACGCCGCAGCCCCCGCGCCCGCAGCGGCCGCACCTGCTCCCAGACCAGCCGCGACACCGTACCCGCCGTCCTGATGTCCGTATCCTTCGTATCCGCCATAGTCTCGCGCGTCCGGCATGTTCATTGGCGCGTGGGCGTACGGGTCGTACGAGTGCTGTGCGGGGCTGCCGTACGGGAATGGGTCAATCTGCGGCGCGGACCCGGCGGCGCCAGCGGCGGTGGGTCCGAGGCCACCGACGTTGGGCACAGATGGCGCGAGGAGGTCGAGTGGGTCGGACACAGAGTGTCGGTTTCCAGGGTCGAACTGGGCGTTCTCGACCGCGGCACAGAGTGACACTCACAGTCTTCTCGTCGAAGGCGATGTTGTTCCTCCTTCGCGGTCGGATGCAGAAGAACCACAGCAGAGCAAGGATGGCGATCAGGCCGACGACACCTCCGACGACTCCGCCAACAATCGCACCGGTGTCTACGATCAGCTCTGTCAGGCAGGTGGTCCGACTCGACTCACTGGATCCACCACCACTGCTGCTGCCGTTGTTGCCTGCTCCCGCACTACCACTTCTGATAGCCGACGATGCAGTTCGAGTCGAGCCGCTCTCCGTGATCGTCTGGTAACTGAGATTAGCGCTCCATCAGTCGTGATCGAAACGTGATGGAAGAAAAGGGGTTAGACGCCGCACTCACACATAGCTCGTCGGCGGGTCGGTCGTGCTGACACTGCTGGCAGCGGACGAGGAGCTCGGCGGGGCCGAAGTGGTTGATGAAGCTGAAGATACAGACGAGCTGGACGAGCTTGGAGGCGCAGAAGTCGTCGATATGGACGAGACCGAGCTGCTCGAGCTCGAGCTGGGAGGGATCGAGCTTGAGCTGGACGGAGGCGGCGCAGACGACGAGGATGAGCTGGGGGGCGGGATGGACGACGACGTGGATGACGAGGACGAGGACGAGCTGACGGGGGGAGCGGACGAGGATGTAGAGGAGCTGATGGGGGGCGCGGAGGACGGCGCGACCGACGAGACGGGCGGGGCGGACGACGATGGGACTGTTGATGATGTGGCCGGGCGTGTCGTTGTCGCAGACGCAGAAGACATTTCAGCGATGATCTACCAGGGACAGAGGGGCCAAGAGTGGGGATGTAGAGAGTCGAGTGATGAAAGGACGATCGATCCTCTCCGGCGTGGATGCCAAGAGAAGTCAAGAGATCACGTTTGCTGGTAGAGGGTGGTGGTGAGACGGTATCAACCTGAACTGCCAGTCTGTCTTTTCGTGCACCGCTTGATGCAAGCATGCCACCATCCAGGAAAGGGGGTGGGAAGAAACGATGGTAGCGTGCTTACCCTGGGCCATGACGGGCGAGCAAAGTGCGAGCGAGGGGACGAGGGGTTCGAGCTAGGGTTCGCAGTTGTTGATGCGTTCAGGGTAGACGAATCACAAAGGACAAGTCTCAGACCTGTGCGGAAAAGCTAGCGCAAGTCGTGGGCTCGTAAGCGGGACTGCGGGGGTGCAAGAGATCGAGTGCCGTGGGCGGATGACAGAAGCTGATAATGTCTACGAAGTCGATGTCGAGTGCACTGCAGTATCGAGGAGCACACGGCGAATGCTTGGAAAAGCTGTGATGGCACAGCCGTCTTGCGTCTTTTTAGCCGGCGTGTTTGCAATCCCACTGGTGCGGGCCTTCTCGTCGGACAAATCCTTGGGCCCATGTCTCCCGCCGAATCAGCATCCTTGTGCTTTCCTGCCCGCACCTGCACAGGGGAGGAGAGAAGGGCGGAGGGGAGGGGCCACATGGCAATGCCCTGAGCACGTGGGATGCGACTACCCCATATTCCCATTGCTCGACGACGCCCAAGGGATGCCCTCGATGCATATGCCAAGATGCGTAATATATGATGCCTCGATCATAACATAGCGGACAGATGATCGTGCAGGGGGATACAAAAAACGATGTCGTCAAGACAACTCCTTCGCAAAAGTCGCGAACGACCACATACCGAGCGAACAGCTCGTCCTGTACGGCGCCCAGGTTCCTGACACCTCCTCTTCACCCTAATACGGCAGCGCCGTGTCGCCTCGCGGCCTCTTGTACTCCCTCTCGTCCGGTAAAGGTGGCAAGCCACGCTTGTCCCCGACCGCATGCTCCTGTGTCCTGCGCCTCTTGTCGTCGTGACCCCAAGGCTCACGCGATGAAAGGTCTCGTGGGTTTCGCTGCGATCCACCTCCATAAGGTCCTGCTGGGCCTGAGGCACGAGCTGTTCCAGCGAGCTTGAAGCCCGGAAGGACCGACCTACCAGACGTCGCCGAGGGCTCAGTGGGTGGTGCGCGCATTGGCGGCGGCGGGAAGTGTTGAGGCGGGGGCGGATTGCCGCTTTGCTGCGAGCGGAAGGGCGGGTTCGAACTCGCATTCGAGCCGTTTGCCGGTCCGTTCCACTGGGGTCCATTACCCATCCCATAGCCTCCCCCGCCTCCTCCAGGTCCATTCCACCCAAGCCCTCCGCCTGCGGTCATTCCCATCTGCCCGCCCATCATGCCATTCTGCGGTCCATTGCCGAAAGGATATGGCGGCACTTGGGACGGCATCGCTGGCGGCATCCCCGGCGGCAGGCCAGACATCGGTCCGAACCCACTAGGTGGCCCCTGCGCCATCGCATCGTAGCCGTTCCGCGGCTGCGGCGGCGGGTATGGCTGCGCGCGCGCATTGTGATGGTGCGACTTGACCGGTCCGCCGACCCATCCCGGCCGTCCTTGCATCGGCGGCGGCTGCTGAGGCATGTACGCCCTGTGCGAACCGTGTTGCTGCAGAGCCTGTCGGTTTTGTTCGTTCAGCTGCTGCTGATACGCCGGCGCCGGCGCATGATCCTTCCTCGTCGTCATTTCATGCGAAGACTCCACGCCGAGGTCGGTCTTCTCTGCCAAGGCAATTTCTATCCCGCTCCAGAACCACGCGTGTTCTAGCGCGTCTTCCGCCGTAAGCCGCTTGGCAGGGTCAAGCCGCAGCAGCTGCTTGAGCAGATCGGTCCCGCCTGGATCCATGCTATTGTCAGCGCCGTCGCACGAACCGGACCGACGGGCTCACCCCCACTCCCGCGCCGAGGCAAACAGCGGGGTTTTCGGCTTCTCCCAGTCCCAGCGGTGGTTTTCGAGTCCCGGGAAACCCGGGTATCTCTTGATGTCATCCCATCTGGGGAACGTCACCTCGTTGATCGGCCCTAGGCGCTCGGCAATGAGGCGCATCTGGTCCTCGTCATTCGGTCCGCCTGGCAAGATCGGGTTCTTGTAGTACATCTCGCCGAGCACGCATCTGGGGTTAGCGACGTAGCCGCGCAAACAAACGCGTCGACTCGCCCGACAGACCACATATCCACCGCTGGGCCATATCGTGTGTCTCCCAATAAAAGCTCCGGCGCACGATACCATCGCGTCACGACCATGTTGGTGTATTCGTTGGCGAGGTGAGGTGGTAACGTATCGCTCCATGCACGGGCAAGCCCAAAGTCGGCAATCATGATCTCGCCCTTTTGGTTGACAAGGATGTTGGCAGTCTTGATGTCTCGGTGTACGATCCCGTTCTGCAATCAGCGCATGAGATACGGCAAGATGCCTATACCTACCGCGTGAATATACGCCATCCCCTCGAGGAGCTGCTTCATAAACAGCTTGGCGAGTCCGTGTCCCATTTTGAAGTTGTTATTGCCGAGCAGACCGCACAAGTCGTGGTCCATGAATGGGAATACCATGAAGATGTCTTGCCTGTTGGACTTCTCGCTCGCTTCTGAACGTCAGCAAGATCGGGGCATCCTCGATTCGACGCACTGGGCTCGACCACCATATCCACAAGGGGCACGACATTCTTATGCTTGAGCGCTTTCAGGATTTTGATTTCGCGGACGGTTGTGACCGAGACCTGCTGTTAGCTGGGACAAGTACGCGATGAGTGGACCCACTCCATCACGGGGATTATGTATCAGCAGCTTCTTCAACGCCACCTGGGCGCCGCCGATCTTCGCCGTTCCTTTCGTCACGACGCTAGGGTTAGTGACGGATCGGGTACCGTTCGGCCAACCCACCCAAACGTCCCCTCGCCCAGCTTCTTCCCTATGTCATACGCCGCCAAAGTCGACGTTCCCTCGAAAGCCTTGCCGTATGCCTCCTGCTCTTCCTGCAAAGACGGCCGCGAAAACTTCTTGGGACAGACTGGTCCGCGAGGTATAGAGTCGGTACGCGCCAAGGGCTGCGGCGTAGACGCCCTCGTCGTGGGATTCAGGTGATTTCGGTTCGGAGCCGGCGGTGGGTGAGCTGGATCCTCGTGCAACTTTGGCTGATGGGGCGGTCCGTTGCGGGGTTTGTATGGGTTCAGGCCATCTCCGCGAGGGGGAGACGGTGGCTTTGTGTCGTCTGGAGGAGGTGGAGGCAAGCCTCCAGGGGGTGAAGGGGGGGTGGTTGGCCGGCCGCGTGGAGGTGGAGGATACGGTCGAGGTGACGGCCGATTCTGCATGACCAGTCGTTTGCCTTCCGATCGATCGGGCGGTCCGACGCGCATCGGGGCGTACGGGTTTGGCGGATTCGTATGTGGGAGCGGGGACCGGACTGCTCCAGCACCCGACGGCACTTGTCCCTCCTCCTCGTCATCGCTCACCTCTCCCTCTTCGTGCTGCTCCGGGGGTGGTGGTTCAGACGGGGTTCGTGGCCGTCTCGGAGGCGAGCGAGACTCGGGCGGTGAATGGCGACGATAGCGATCGTCTGGACGGTAGTGGTCCTCACGTCCGGGACGTTCACGACCGTTCACATTCGAGTCGTCCCGCTTCGGCCGCGTCAAAGACCGCCCGTACTCGCGCGGAGGAGACCTTTCGTATCTGCTTTCTCGGCCTCGCCGGTCATCCCTCTCACCCCAGTCGCCCCTGTCTGCGTAATAGCCACGCTCATCGCGCCTCGAATCCAGCCTATCCCGCTCTCGGCTGTAGTCGTCGTCATATCGCCCGTCGTATCCTCTGTCATCCACACGCTGGTCCCGGTCCCGGTCTCGCTGCGACTTGGAGGGGTGTGACCGATAGTCCAGCTCTTCATGGTATCCCGCACCATAGCCCCTGAGTCCGCCCCTGTACGAGTCCTTCTCCGGCGAGAGCGAGTACCGCGGGCGCGCGCGATGCCGATAGTCCTCGTGCGAGCTGCCATGGCTGGGTGCTCTCTCCATGCCATGTCCACCCCGGCGGGACGACGAGGATGCGGCCGGAGCGAGTGATACAGCCGGCTTGGGCGGCAGACTATTTGATACCAGGCGGGGAGGCGAGTCGGCTTCGGCCAGGGGGTTCTTCCATATTTGCTTGACGGGACTGGCGCGTTGTCGCTTGGAAGGGGAGGTGGTCATCTTGGGCGGAAGATGCGAGTCGAGTGTCAGTCGAGAGCTCGACATGGGGCTGATTGTGCTCGATTGTTCACTAGGGTGACATTTGGCTATCCGTGAACGGGCGGCGTGGCTGGGCTGAGGATGTGGGGCGCGACAGGGAGCTGCCGAGGAGAGGGGGAGTACCAGTGGTAGAAGTACAGACTGATCAGTCAATGCTTCAACGGCTCGGAGTGAACCGAAACGTGTGGCGAATTTGATCCCGCTCGGTTATTGCCTGAGCCCCTTCAGTGTCGCCCACGACGTTGATGGCCATCTCGACGCGCATTCAGTGCGTGAGTTGGCGTCTAAGTGCTTCAGGCTAGATCGGACTCATGCATGCATGAGAGGCGGCTCGGAGAACGACGAGCCCCTGCCTCATCCCTCCAAACGGAAGACCTCCTCGGTGGCAGACCACCATCCCGGCCCGCTCGCCGAGCCCGTCGCGCCCGGCACGAAGCTCTCCTGCATGCCATCAGTCATCTGCAGTCAGCGGATAGATCCTCTCGATTCCGAGACGGCTGGGAGCCCCGAGAACATCGGCCAGACCTACCTTCCACCACTTGCGGGTATGCTCATCCTCGCCAATCTTCTCCATGTCCTTCTGGAAGTCCTCTGGCGGACCGACGTATCGCATATGGGCGATCAGGAGGCTGTGCGGCTCAAAGTAGTGGATGGAATAGTCTAGGGTCGGCCGCAGGTACCGGATGATCAATCTCACGCAGTCACGTACCGACGATGTTGGCGCGACGCAGCGTCGCGAGCACTTCGGGCCACACGTTGGCGTGGACCTGGGGTCAGCGAGTAGAGGGAAGGCAGATCGGGCACGGGCAGGTCTCAGCAATGCAAACGCGAAGCGATTTTGACATCGTCGCAATATGAACAGTGACGGAGCATCTGCGACGCGGCATACCTTTTTGTACTCCTCCAGATGCTCCGGCTTGACCTTTATCACCTGACAGATCCGCTTGCCCTCATCCGTACGGGGCAAGATCAAGCTGGGCAGGTTACCAGTAGCCATTGTGTCGATTTCGACTGAACGCCAGTGAGAAGAGAATCCTACAACAACAGCGAAGCCGGATTTGACGGGGAGATCATCCATCCGGTCGCCGGTTCAAAGACGTTCCGGGCCGAGTGAGATTCAAGCCGCGCAAACCTCGATTTCGTCACTAACCATGTCATACCCCTCGATCATCTCTCAGCCAGGTGAGCTTGTTGGCTGTGCCGTTCATGCATGCATTTGACCCTCAGGATCGGCCGCGAGGAACCTCGAGCCCATCACGAATGCGTTGAAGCCGTTGTTGACGAGCTCACCGGGGCATACTGACAGGAAGCGGCGCGTGCTAGAACTAGCGTCGTTTCCGTTTGAGCACATCACGGCGTTTGCGCGCACATGGCCCGACATCGAATGGTGGGGCTCATGTCGGGACTCGCGCGAGCTCGAGTACGTACCCAACGCCTCTTGGTGAGGCTGACCAGCTGCGCCGTTCATCGACGGCTCACCGAAGCGAAAGCTTGGCCCGACAATCTCGCTCCCCCACGGATAGTGGACGTAGCGAACGACGCGCACTGGGATGAGCTAGAGTCCGACGTTGGCACTTTGACTTCACCTCGCGCGACCTTTGAAGGCGTGATCATGCGTGAGTATAATGGAGTCCTCCGAA
>Ga0308169_10000855_pt1 | contig 39638 bp, 30 predicted proteins | sample PhyBR1_2_FD_202139 | JGI IMG/M metagenome (GOLD analysis project Ga0308169, IMG submission 202139) | Phyllosphere microbial communities from UC Gill Tract Community Farm, Albany, California, United States - DLSLSB.R1 | ecosystem: Host-associated > Plants > Phyllosphere > Unclassified | place...
GCCGGCGGCCAGGCACAGGTCGGCCTCGCCGCGCATGGCGTTGGCGGTGGCCCCGATTATCGGCAACGGGCAGTCCTGGCGCCGCAGTTCACGCGCCAGTTCATAACCGTTGATGTGGGGCATGTTCACGTCCGTCAGCACCACGTCGAATTGGCCGGCGGCGTACAGCTGCAACGCTTCCTGGCCATCGGCCGCCAGCTCCACGGTGCAGCCGAGTTCCTCGAGCTGGTCGCGCAGGATCAGCTGGTTGATGATGTTGTCCTCGGCCACCAGCAGGTGCAGGTTGAGCTTCTTCAGGTCGCGCTGGCGCGTTTGCTCATCGGCGCGTGCCACCCACAGGCCCTGGGCCTGGCTGACCGCCTGGTGAATCGCACCCAGGTGGTTGAGGTTGACATGCCACGCGCCAGCTTCGGCTTCGAGGGCGTTACAGGCGTTGCTGCTGACATGGATCACCGGCCCCGGCCAGTCGGGCACAAGCAACGGGTCGACGCTGCCGGGGTGCAATTGCAGCAGCAGATGGCTTTCCGGCAGGGTCGGCAGGCCGGTCTGGGCCCGAGCGCCCCAGCGACGCAACCAGCCGCTGATGGAGTGCGCCAGTTCCGGGATCGGCGATGCCACGTAGATGGTCTCGGCCAGCAGTGGGGTCATTGGCGCGGTGGGGGCTTCTTCCAGCGGCAGGGTCAAGCTGAAACTGCTGCCCAGGCCCAGTTCGCTGACCATGCGGATATGGCCGTTCATCAACTGGGTCAGGCGCTGGCAGATCGGTAGCCCCAGGCCGGTGCCGGCAACCACGTTGGTGTTGCCTTCGCTCTGGTAGAACGGCTCGAAAATCAGCGCCTGGTCTTCCTGGGTAATGCCCTTGCCGGTGTCCGAGACCTGCCACAACAGGCTGGAGCGTTCGCCATCGCGGCCGAGGACCTTGACCCGCAGCACCACGCGCCCGTAGTCGGTAAACTTCACCGCGTTGTTAAGCAGGTTGTTGAGGATCTGGCGAATACGCGTCACATCGCCGATCAGGCGTTCCGGCAACTTGGGGTCGAAGCAGGCATACAGTTGCAGGCCCTTGCCCTGGGCGGCGGCCGCGTAGCCCTGGATGATCTCGTGCACCAGGTCCAGCGGTGAGAACTCGCTCAATTCCAGGGCCAACTGGCCGGCCTCGATCTTCGACACGTCCAGCACGTCGCAGATCAGTTGCAACAAGGTCGAGGATGAACCCTCGATGGCGTGCAAGTAGTCTTTCTGCTGGGCATCCAGTTGCGTGCGTGCCAGCAGTTCCAGGGTGCCGAGCACGCCATACAGCGGCGTGCGGATTTCATGGCTCATGGTGGCCAGGAACAAGGTTTTTGCGGCGTTGGCCGCGTCCGCAGAGTGCCGCGCTTCTTCCAGTGCCGCCTCGACCTGCTTGCGTGCACTGATATCGCTGAAGGCGCAAAACAGCACATCCTCGCCTTTGTAGCGGGTCGGCGCGCTGCTCAGGTACAGGTGGCGGCCGTCGATGGTCTCGAAGTAGTCGCTGCGTTCCGACGGCCCGTCGGCAAACGCCTGCTCGATCCAGCCGGCCCGCAAGCTCTCGCGCTCCGGGCCGTGGCCGAGCCATTGCTGGGCCAGGGTGTTTTCCAGCACCACCTGGCCATCGGTACGCCGCAGCACGCACAGGGCGACGGGTGCGGTCTGGATCACGTCGCGGCCGAACGCTTCGCTTTCGATCAGCGCCTGGATGCGGTGGATCGACGGAATGATGAAACGCTGGTCGACGCGCCTCATCACCAGCCAGATCAGCGTCAGGCTGAACAGGCAGAACAGCAGGGAACCGAGCAACTGCTTCCACAGGCCGGTGACCACGGCGCGCAGGTCGATGGAGTACATCAGTTGCCAGTCCGAGGATTTCAGGTGCTTGCGGATCACCAGGTGATCGGGCAGCCAACCGCTGCCGACAAACCCGAAAAAACTCTCTTCCCCGGGCCGCGGGTGTTGCTGGCTCAACTGCGCATTGTCGCTGTTGGTGAACACCAGCATGCCCTGGGAGTTGAGCATCATGAACTCGCCGGCACTCTGGTCGCTGAGGGTGGAGGACACTTCGCGGCTCTCCATTTCCAGGCCGAGCCAGCCGGAGTCGGGATCGCGATCATCCAGGCGGATGAAGATGTACAGGTGCGAGTGGTGCTCGGTGCGGTCACTCAGCCACAGCTCGTTGAGGGTAGCCGGGTCACTGTGCTGCAGGGCCTTGAGGCGGTTGAGCATGCATTTGGAAATCGGCAGCACCTGCGCGGTGGCATCGTACAAGCGCGTCACTTGGGGCGTCATCTGGGGGGTGTTGCCGGCGTTCACGTAAAGCAGGTTGAGCTGTTTGGCCTTGAGGTAGTCGCGCAGGCGCGTGGTCAGCCAGATGCTCCACTGGTTGCTCGGTGTATCGCCCAGTTGCAGGTGCTGCTCTTCTGGGGAAAACGTGTTTGCCGGGGCCTTTGAGGGCCGGCGTACCGCGGACAGGCTGAGGCTTTCGAGCAAGGCCTGGCGGTTGGTGAAAAAGGTGTGGGCTTCGGCGATGGCGCTGCTCATGTAGCCGCGGCGCTGGGAAATATCGTTGTTGAAGGTGGACAGCAGGAAGGTATAGACCCCGCTGAGGATGCCGATCAGCAGTACGGTCGCAAAAATACGAAGCAGCCTTCTGGCTGCTTCGGGTCGGGAGAGGACGGGGTTGATCTGGAGCAGATAACTTTTCAATCGCATCGGCGCACTTTAAATAGCGACGTGCATCGCGGGCATAAGACGATCCTTAAAAGCCGTCTATTTGTAATACATATCTACCACCACGGCGGCGTCGAATGCCCCCGGCAGCGGCAGGGTGCGCCATTTCAGGTCGGCGCGGAATTCGTCGTGGCTCTGGCCCAGCCCCATGAGTTCCTGCAGGGTGAACCAGTTGTTGAACGGCAATTGTTGCTGGCTCTCGGCGCGGGACAGCGAGATGCCCACCGAGCTGTTGTTGTCCGGCACCAGCAATCCGTTGATCACACTGCCGCCGCCCGCGGTGGTGGCGAAGCGCGCGCTGACGGTGTAGGGCGTGTCGCAGCCTTTGCGCAGGTTCAGGCTGAAGTTCGCGGTGCTGGCGACTTCACCGACCGCAGCCTTGCGTGACGGCGTGGGGAAGTTGACCACGCTGGGGGTGATGGTCAGCTCCGGCGTGCACGGCACGAAACGGATGCCGTTCATGCCAGTGACCACGTAGTTGAAGTTGCTGTTGGGGCGTGAGTTGAGCCCACGCACGCCGTCCAGTTGGAACACGCGGTACGAGGTCAATGTACTGGCCTGGCCGCTTGGGGGCGTGGGGTCGTATTTCTCGATGAACACGCTGAAGTTGAGGGTGAAACGCGCCTTGTCCCAGCCGATGCAGTTGGAGGTGCAGCCTCGGTCGGAAAAGAACCCGGTGCCGACCTTGCCGGTACTTTGGGTAATGGGCTGGTTGTTGTAGCGGATGCCCACGCGAATGCCGGTGCCGATGCTCACGTTGGCCGGGTTGACGTAGAAATATATTTCCTCGCGGCCGTAGTTGTAGTCGTCTTTGCAGATCACATTGGTGGAGCGTGGGCCGGACTCCCAGATGATGCTGCCGTTGGGGGCATCGGCCGCCACCGCCAGCGCGGTGCCCAGGGCCTCCTGGGTGATGATCGAGTTGGTGCCGTCCTCGCGGCAGGCCAGCGCATGGCTGGTAGCGGGCAGGGCGGCGCAGGCCCACAGCAACATGGGTAGAAGTCGTTTGGTGAGTGACATAGGTGCATATTCCCCGCGGTCTATCACTTGAGCGCCGCGCTGTGGCGGGCCTGCAAGCCGATATCGGTGATTTCGGTGAAGTGGAGTGTGGTGCCTTTGGGCAAGGGGCTGGGCGCGTCGAGGGTCTTGCGCTCATGGGGTTCGAGCAGCAGGTAATCGCTGAGCGCCTGGTCGTCTGTTTGCACATTGATCAGCGACAGGTGGAACGCGCTGGGGTTGCTGACCGTGACGGTGTGCCCGTCGGTGTTCCATTCCAACTGCTGCACCGCTTCGGCCGAACCGCCCTCGAGCGTGGGCGGCCGATAGAACAGCTTGAGCCGTTGGCGTATCGCAAACTGCATGCTGTTGGGGTCTTCCGGCTTGAGTGGGATCTCCATGATGTTCAGCCAGAACAACGACTCGCGGTCCACGGGCAAGCCTTCCCCCGCATACAGGATGCGCAGGCGATGATGCTCGCCGGCAGCCAGTTGCACCAACGGCTCGGTCGCGGCAAACGGCACCTCGCGCCCGGCGGATTCGTTTTCCCCGCTGATCCAGGTTTGCACCACGACTTCACGCGGTGCCTGGTTGACCACATTGATACCGGCGGCCTTGTCCTGGCCGAAATAGATAAGGCGCGTGCCTTCGATCTGCAGCGCGGCGTCGGCGGGCGGAGGCGCGAGGGCGAGCAGCCCACCGGCCAGCAGCACCATTCTGAGTAGAAACATGAACACAGGTGAATTCCATGGGGCGTTGATAGGGACGCACGCCATGGTAGGGCGCGGGCGGTGCGAGGGCTTTGAGGCGATTCTTAAAAGTGCGCCACTGCCCCCGGATACCGTTTCAGAATCGCCTTAAAGTCATGTTTGGCCCTGACCGTTACCGTGATCGACGCTGATGCCCAACTGTCAGGTTTACCCTATGTCCAATAAAGCGTTACGCCTGCTGATTGCCGATGCCGACCTTTTGCAACGGATCAAGATCGAGAAAATGCTCAACCAACTGGGCTACTACCGCATCGCCCCACTGAGTTCGTTCGACGAGTTGCAGGCGTTGACGCGTTCCGAGGGCGTGGCATTCGACCTGTTGATCATCGACACCGCGCTGGTGCGCTCACGGCAGGTGAACCTGCTGAAGTATTGCCACGACAACCCGCTGATACGCCACACGCTGATCTACGACGGGCACTGTGCGCAGAGTTCGCTGGTGTCGGTGTCAGTGAGCCAGACGTTGCACTTGTCGCTGTCGCAGTCGCCGGACTTCAACTCGTTGCGTCGCTGCATGGAAATCGTCGATCCCCTGCAGAATCTGCCGACCCTTGAGCGCCCGGTACTGCGCGCGGTGGATACGGAGGGAGCGGCGCCCCGCGCGAGCAAGGTGTCGATTGCTAAGCGCGCCATTTGCCAGGGGGACCCGGCGGTGTTCGCCTGTGCGATTGGCCTATCGCCCAAGCGGTAACCGCTGGGTGAGGCGTCAGCCGTGCCAGACCGGCTGGGTGGCGTCTATCGCCCAGTGAGGGCGGCCAGGGCTCAGGCACACACCGCCGACCCAGCGTTCATGGCTGGCATGCTCAAGCCAATACGCATCGCCGCTCAGCACCTGATACCCCAAGGGCGTCAGCGCCAACTCACGGCGGGGCCAGTCCCGGTCCACCTGTGTCTCGATCAGCAAGGGCTGCTTGCCGTCGATCAACGGCCGCATCAGCGCATGAAACATCATGTCCCCCAGAAACGGCAGTGGTTCGCGCTTGCTCATCAACTCGGCGAACACCCGACCAAACGGCACGAGGCCGGCTTCGGCAATGTAGGTCAGTGCCAGGCGTTCGGTGAGCGATAAACCGCCGCGAATGCCCGGCAGTTCCTGCAATTGGCGCAACAGAGCAGGGGCCAGCAGAGGCAGCGCCGAATGTGTGCCGTGGGCCAGCTGCGCCAGGCTTTCTGGTGACGGTGCGCAATATGCCGCCCAGGCCCGCTTGGCCAAGTGCACCGCGTCGTCGTCGATCAGCCGTCGTTGCGGCCAGAGCCAGGCCAGCAGGTCGGGCGCCAGTTGGCCAATGCCGATAAAGCGTTCCACACCGGGAATGCGGTCCACCTCGATCAGCTCCAGTGTGCGGGGGGCTTGCTCAAGACCCGCAAGTGCACGCATCAGGAACAGTTGGTCATAGGCATCCGCTTCGCACCACAGCACGCTGTGATCGGCGTCGGCCAAGGCTTCGAGCTGGTCATATTCATCGGCGACGCGCCGCGCTACCTGTGCTTCGTCCAGGGCGAAGGCCTGGCTGATAAATGCGCTGCGCATTGCACGGAATGCGGCGCTGGGCACATCGCGAACCGGGCCCATGCACAGGGGGTCGGTGAGCATCTGAAAACGTCCCTTGAACCCCGCGACCTGCAGGCTGTGGGCAATGTCATTGCCGCAGCGCCAATGGGTGGTGCGCGCTTCATCGCTGGCGGCGAAGTCGGGGTGGTTCGCGGCGAAGTCGATGGCATCGACATGGGCCTTGAGCCTGGGCCAACTGCTGAAACCCAGCTGCTTGGCGATCGCCCATTGTGCCTGGGACAGGGTTGCGTTCGGGTCTTGGGTTTTCAGGTGTGGCAGCAATTCCTTGGCGCGCTTGCGCTGTTGCTCAAGGTTGAGGCGGCCATCGGTGTTGATGTGTCGGGACATACGATCTCCTTGCACAAACCTGTTCCGCTTCAAGGTTGGGAGTCGTAGAAAATGAGGGGGGTGCAGTGTCTTGGGCGCAGCCCTTTCCGCGGAAGGTGGCGTAGAGAGCGCCAGGCGGGAAATATAGGCAGTGCGGCGCTCGATTGCAAATCAGCCTTGCACGTCCGGCTTGCGATCAATCCAGTGGGTCTTTATACCCTTGGCCCATGCCACCGTGTAGAAACAGCTCAGCAGCACGATCCCCCATTGCTCGGCATTGATCGATGACCAAAACCAGAACGGCTGTCCCGCCATACCGAACAGACAGGCATAGCGGCGCACCTTCAAGCGCTTGCTCTGGCTGAACCAGATAGCGACGACGCCGAGGGCGGCGATCATGATTTGGGCGATCACGGGCTTTCTCCTTGCGGGTTGACGCAAGCCAGCGCCTGTAGGGGTATCGGCCTATAGACGCCGGCTTGACGGCGATAGCGGTTACTTGTCCTTGCGCGCATCCAGGGTCTTTTGGTGCTCGGCCAGGAACGGCTGCTCCGCTGGATCAAAGCGATCAATCCCGGCGGTGAAACGATGCCAGTAGGGATACAATGGCTGGCGCCGCGTCACGGCTTCGATGCGCGCAGACTGTTCCTCGGTGAGCTTCAGTTCAGTCGCTGCGAGGTTGTCGCGCAGGTGTTCTTCGGTGCGCGCGCCGACAATCAGCGAAGTGATCCCTGGCCGATCCTTCAACCACGCCAGGCACGTGCGAGCGACCGACACGCCATGCTCATCGCCGACAGCGGCGAGGGTTTCGATGATGTCCAGCGCACGCTCCTGGTCATGCACGTAGGGTTCCGGCCAGCCGCTGCCCTGGCGAGTGTTGGCCGGCGGCGTGTGCCCGCGGCGGGTGGAACCAGTCAGCAGGCCTTCGCCCATCGGGCCCCACACCAGCGTGCCCACCGACTGGTCCAGTGCCATGGGCAGCAGTTCGTACTCGGCTTCGCGGGATTCCGGGGTGTAGTAGATCTGCTGGGTAATAGGTTTGAGCATGCCGTGCAACTCGGCCTTGCCCAAGGTTTTCATCATTTGCCAGGCGGTGAAATTGCTGGTGCCGAAGTAACGGATTTTCCCCGAACCCACCAGCAGCCGCAGCGCTTCGAGGGTTTCCTCGATGGGGGTCATGCCATCCCAATTGTGCAGTTGGTACAGGTCGATATGGTCGGTGCCCAAGCGTTTCAAACTGGCCTCGCACGCGCGAATCAGGTGGTAGCGCGAGGAACCGGAATTGTTCGGGTTGCTGTCCACCGGGCTACGGCCCTTGGTGGCCAACAGGACATCGTTGCGCTTGTCGCCCAAGGCTTTGCCAACCACTTCTTCAGCCAGACCGTGGGAGTAGAGGTCGGCGGTGTCAACCATGTTCACACCCGCGTCGAACGCGATATCGAACATGCGCTTGGCCAGGGGCACGTCCACCGATCCGCATTGTTCAAATTCGGCGCGACCGCCAAAGGGCACGGTGCCCAGGATCATTTCGGACACCAGCAGGCCGGAATGGCCCAGTTGTCGGTAGTGCATGTCGCCTCCGTATCTACGTTGAACCTGAAGTTCTGAGCCGCACGGGTGGCGATAGTTTGAATTTTTTCATGAAATCTTGCCGCGCCTGCCTCACCATTGCGGCCAACAGGATTTAAGAGGAACACCGCGTCCATGAGCGCACTGATCGAAACCCGCGCCCTCACGCGCCTGGACGAGCGCCGCCAAGTGCCGTTGCTCCAGCCCATTGATTTTACCCTGCATGCCGGCGACCGCGTGTCCATCACCGGCGCGTCCGGTTCTGGCAAAAGTGTATTCCTGCGCGCGTTGGCGCTGCTGGATGCGCCCACGTCCGGGCAGATCCTGTGGAATAACCAGCCGATCGGCAATACGCAGATTCCCCACTATCGCAGCCATATCAGCTACCTGTCGCAACGTCCGGCGCTGCTTGATGGTTCAGTGGAAGACAACCTGCGGTTCCCCTTCAGCCTCAAGACGTTGCGCAAGCGCAGCTTCGATCTGGCGGCCGTCACCACGCTGCTCGGGCATGCCGGCAAGGCGCCGGATTTTCTCGCCAAGCGCGCCGGCGACCTGTCGGGCGGCGAATCCCAGGTGGTCTCGTTGATCCGCACCCTGCAACTGAACCCCGAAGTGCTACTGCTGGACGAACCCACCGCCGCCCTCGACCCAACCTCATCCCGCGAGGTGGAGGCGTTGATCGATGCCTGGTTTGCCGGTGACCCTGCGCGTGCCTGTATCTGGGTCTCCCACGACCTGGACCAGGCCCGGCGCATGAGTGACATCCACTTGCAGATGAGTGCCGGTGTGTTGAGCGGAGTGCCCCAGCCATGAACTATCAGAACCTCACCGCGCTGGACATGGGCATTGCCGCCTCGTTGATCCTTATCAACGGCGCACTGTCGCTGCTGCTGCGCCTGGGCCTTGGCCGCCAGTTGCTGTGGGCGGCGGTGCGCACCGTGGTGCAATTGTTGGCCATCGGTTACTTGCTGGGCTGGGTCTTCGAGTTTGCCTACTGGTACGTGGTGTTGCCGTTGATGTGTGCGATGACCCTGATCGCCGGGCTTTCGGCCGCCGGGCGAGGGCGGCGCACGTACCGGGGCCAGCGGGTCGACAGCATCCTGTCGGTGTGGGGCAGCTCGTGGCTGGTCACGGCTGTGGGCTTGTTTGCGGTGATCCGCATCCACCCGTGGTACGAACCGCAGTATGCGATCCCGATCCTGGGCATGATCCTGGGCAACACCCTGACCGGCGTCTCCCTGGGCATCGAGCGCATGACCCAGGAACTGACCTCGGGGCGCAACACCATCGAGATGATCCTGGCCCTCGGCGGCTCACGCTGGGAAGCGGCGCAGGACGCGATACGCCAAGCGGTACGCGCGGGCATGATCCCGACGCTGAACCAGATGACGGTGGTGGGCATCGTCAGCCTGCCCGGCATGATGACCGGTCAGGTGCTGGCGGGGGAGAGCCCGGAGGATGCGGTGCGGTATCAGATCGTGATCATGTTCCTGATTGCCGCGTCATCGGCGTTAGGCACGGTGGGGGCGGTGTTGCTCACCTATCGGCGGTTGTTTTCCAGCAGCCATCGATTCCTGCGCGATCGCCTCCAAGAGCGTTGAGCACACCCCTGGCCTGTGCAGCACCTACGTCGTTGGCGGAATTTGAGGCACGCCGAAGTTCAACTGTGGGCGCTGTCGAGCCCCACAGGGGGCGGGTTCGATCGTGGGATTTTTTGGCTGCATCCAAGTGAGCTATTGTTTCGCTGGATGAAATGCTGGATTGTAAATCCTGGTGATTCCAACGGACGGGGCAGCGATGGAACATGCGTGGCGTCGATACCCCTTCTTTTGGAGCCTTTCATGATCAAACTCTACGGTTTCCCGTTGTCCGGCCACTCCCACCGGGTCGAGCTGATGCTGTCCCTGCTGGGCTTGCCCTCGGAATTTGTGCTGGTCGACCTCAAGCAAGGCGCGCATAAAGCTGCTGACTTTATTGCCACGATCAACCCATTTGGCCAAGTGCCCGCCATTGATGACAACGGCGTTCTACTGGCCGACTCCACTGCGATTCTGGTCTACCTCGCCAGCACCTACGGCAACGGCCAATGGCTGCCAAGTGACCCGGTGGGCCAGGCCCGCGTGCAGCGCTGGCTCTCGGCCGCCGCCGGGCAACTCCATGCCGGGCCCGCGACTGCGCGCCTGGCCTTGGTGTTTGGTGCTGACGTCGACACTGCCGCCGCGATTACCCGTTCCCACGCCTTGCTGAAGCTGATGGAAGCGCAACTGAGCCACAGCCGCTTCCTGGCCAGCGAGCTGCCGACCATTGCCGATGTGGCCTTCTACACCTACGTGGCCCACGCGCCCGAAGGCAATGTCTCGCTGGCCGACTACCCTCATGTGCGCGCCTGGCTCGCCAGCATCGAGGCGTTGCCGGGGTTTGTCGGCATGCCGCGTACGCCGGTGGGGTTGCAGTCGCTTTAACTGTCTGGAGGTGCGCCGATGGATCGATTTCATGAAATGCAGGTGTTTGTGGCGGTGGCCGAGGAGGAGGGCTTTGCCGCCGCCGCGCGTCGCCTGAACACCTCGCCTCCCAGCGTGACGCGGGCCGTCGCCGCCATGGAGGAACGCATCGGCACCCAACTGCTGGCGCGTACCACGCGCAGCTTGCACCTGACCGAAGCCGGCCAGCGCTACCTGGAAGATTGTCGGCGCATCCTGGCCGAACTCGATGAAGCCGAAGAAGCGGCGGCGGGCAGTTATTCCATCCCCTGTGGCCACCTGACAGTCACCGCGCCGGTGCTGTTTGGCGAACTGTATGTGGCGCCGGTGCTGGGGGACTACCTCGACCGGTTCCCCTTGGTGAACATCAACGCCTTGCTGGTTGACCGCGTGGTTAACATGGTCGACGAGGGCGTTGATGTGGCGGTACGTATCGGTCATCTGCACGAGCCCGGGCAGCAGGCGATCAAGGTTGGCGAGGTGCGCCGGGTGGTGTGCGCGTCACCGGCGTATCTCGACCAGCACGGGCGGCCCGGGCACCCTTCGCAATTGCGTGAGGCCAAGATTGCCACGTCGTCTTCCAGCCAGTTGGTAAGTGGCTGGGAGTTCGTCGACGACGGCCAGCCGTTGGCCGTGCCCATCGAGCCACGGCTGGTGGTCACGGCCAACAACGCCGCCATCAACCTGGCACGCCTGGGCTGGGGCATGACGCGCGTGCTGTCCTATCAGGTTGCAACCGCCGTGGCGGCGGGGGAGCTGGAGATTGTCCTCGACGCCTATGAGGCGCCGCCGCTGCCGATCCAGGTGGTGTTCCAGAAAAGTGCGCGCGTGCCTGCCAAGATCAACACCTTTGTGGATTTCCTCACCCATCGACTGGGCCAGGACGCCGCCCTCAATCCGACAATGAAACGGCGCAGTTGATGGAGCGTTATCGCGATATGCAGCTCTTCGCCGCGCTGGCAGGGCAGCCGAGCCTGGCCGCGGCGGCGCGGGCGGCGCAAGTCTCGGGGCCGACGCTGGTGCGGGCGATAGCGCGCCTGGAAGCGCGTTTGCGCATGCCGTTGCTTGAGCGCAGTACGCGGGGCGTGAGCCTCACCGACGCCGGCAGTGCTTACCTGGCTGACTGCGTGCGCCTGCTCGCCGCTGTGGAGGCTGCCGAAGCGTCGGCCAAGGGTTTGCATGTGCAAGCCCAGGGCAATCTGCGGGTGTTCCTGCCCTTGTTGTTCAGCCGCTATGTGATGGCGCCGGTATTGGCCGGCTACATGGACCGCTATCCCGACGTGCAGCTGGCGGTCCATTACCACGACTATTACCCGAACCTGCATGAAGAGGGACTGGACGTGGCGATCCTCGTCGGTGAGCTGCCCGACTCGGCGTTGACTGCGCGACCGTTGGGGCACGTGCGGCACATCCTTTGCGCCAGTCCCGGCTACCTGGTTGACAACGGCGAACCCCGGCACCCCGTAGACCTCAAGCAGCACAGGCTGATCGCCGGTGCCGAACAGGTGCATTGGGATTTTCACGGCTATCAGCTCAAGGCCCGCGCACGCCTGGGCTGCACCACGGTGCAGGGGGCGATCAACGCGGCGGTGCAGGGCGCCGGGCTGATTCGCTGCTTGAGTTACCCGGTTCACGAGCATCTGCTCACCGGGCAGTTACGCCGCGTACTGCCGGACTTTGAGCTGGCGCCAGTGCCTGTGCATATGGTGTATCGCCAAGGCCGCAATGCGCCGATGCGCGTACGCAGTTTTGTCGACCACTGCCTGGCAGCCCTGCGTGAGCACCCGGCATTTCAGCTGGCGTAATAGTGGATTGCCTGGCGTGGTTATTCTCTCAATGCCTGGCAAGGCGCAGCATCGGGGCATCCACTCTGAGGTGCTCGCCATGAACCTGATCGAACAATCCCCCTGGCATGCCGGCGAACGGCACCTGCAAGCAGCGGTTGGCGTTGCCGACCGCATGGCTGTGGTCGGGCCGAAGGTGATACGTGATCACCTGCCGGAACAACATCGGGATTTCTACCCTTTGCTGCCGTATCTGGTGCTGGGCGTGGTGGACGAGCAGGGCATCCCCTGGGCGACCATGCTTGAAGGCGCCCCGGGCTTTGCGCATTCGCCGGACCCGCAAACCTTGCAGATCGACAGCCTGCCCTGCGCGAGCGACCCGGCCCGCGGCGCATTGCTCGGCGGCGCCTCCGTCGGCCTGCTGGGCATCGACCTCAACACCCGCCGCCGCAATCGCATGAACGGGCGTATCGGCGCACTCGATGACGATGGCTTTTCGGTCGACGTGGTGCACACCTTCGGCAATTGCCCCAAGTACATCCAGCTGCGGCCGGTCGACGCCATCGCGCGCAAACCCGGCACGCGGGTCGAACGATCCGACACCCTGGACGACGCGGCCCAAACCACGATTCGCAACGCCGACACGTTCTTCGTCGCCAGCTACGTCGACGTCGACGGCCAGCGCTCGGTGGACGTTTCTCATCGGGGCGGCAACACGGGTTTTGTGCAGGTAGAAGGCAACGTGCTGACCATCCCTGACTTCGCCGGCAACCTGTTCTTCAACACCCTGGGTAATCTGCAGGTGAACCCGGTGGCGGGCCTTTTGTTCATCGATTTCGAATCGGGTGATGTGCTGCAAGTGGCCGGGCGCACCGCGTTGATTCTGGACGGCCCGCAAGTGGCCCTGTTCGAGGGTGCCCAGCGGCTATGGACGGTCACCGTGGAACAGGTGGTCCGCCGCCCGGCGGCGTTGGCGTTGCGGTGGCAGTTTGCGGAATTTTCGCCATTCAGTCTGGCGATGGGGCATTGGTAGGCTGACTCGGGCCGCAGTAGGCATTCGGGAACAGCCGCTTGGTCATCACGCAGATCCAATGTGGGAGCTGGCTTGCCTGCGATGACGGCGTGTCAGCCGGCATTGCTGTCGCCTGGCACGCCGTCATCGCGGGCAAGCCCGGCTCCCACAAGGTCACTGCCCCATTGCGCCGCGTCCGGTGGTCACTCGAGCCCGATATGTTGCGGGATGTTGAACCGTCAGATTGAGCGATGCCTTTGGGCTAGGCTTGTTTTCCCACGGACAACAAGGACGCGTCATGCAGCGAAAGGTCATCAATCCCGCAACGGTATTCAACTCCCTTCAGTACGGCTTCAGCCAGGCCCTTGAAGTCCCGGAAGGCCGACGCATCCTGCTTTCCGGGCAGGTGGGCGTGGATGCGGACGAATGCACCGTTGGCCCTGGCATTGCCGAGCAGACCGCCACCGCCTTGGACAATATCGAAAAGGTCCTGGCCGAGGTCGAGGGGGACCTGTCCCATGTGATCATGCTGCGGTTGTATATCGTCGAGTCGGCGCGTGACCAGCAGGAGCCGATCGCGCAGGCGTTGCGTGAGCGTTTCCCGCACAACCCGCCGCCGTCTTCGTGGATACTCGTCAGCGGATTGTCGTTGCCGCAGTGGTTGGTTGAAATTGAGGCTGAGGCGGTGATTCCACGGGTTTGACTAGCACTAAAAACCTGAAGCAAGCGGGTTTTGTGTGGCAAGCCCGCTCGCCACTGGGGACGTGGCGCCCTCTGCCCATGCGCCCCCCAGCGCCGTATACAAATTCACCTCCGCGACTAACTGCGCCAGGCGGTCGACGATCAGCGCCTGTTGCGAGCTGAACAGCGCCCGCTGTGCGTCCAGGAAGGTGAGGTTGCTATCGACACCGCTGCGGTAGCGGTGTTCGGCCAGGTCGTAATACTGCTGGTTGGCGGCCACAAAATCCTGTTGTGCCTGCAGCTGGTCGATGAAGGTCTGCCGCGCCGCCAGCCCATCGGCAACTTCCTGGAAGGCGGTCTGGATCGATTTTTCGTACTGCGCCACGCTGATGTCTTTTTGCAGCTTGGCGTAGTCGAGACTCGCGCGCAGGCTGCCGGCGTTGAAAATTGGCAGGTTGATCTGCGGCTGGAACGTCCAGCTACCCGAGCCACCCTTGAACAGGCCTGACAATTGCGTGCTGGCACTGCCGGCGTTGGCGGTGAGGCTCACGGAAGGGAAAAACGCAGCGCGTGCCGCACCGATATTGGCGTTGGCGGCGCGCAGTTGATACTCGGCCTGGAGGATGTCCGGGCGGCGTTGCAGCAGGTCCGAGGGCAGGCCCGCAGGCACGCGCGCCACCCAGTCAGCCGCGAGTGGGCGGGCGGGGAGTTTTTCATCCACCGGGCCGCCTACCAGCAGGGTCAAGTTGTTGAGGTCCTGGGCTACCTGGCGCTCGTAGCGGGCCACGCTGGCGCGGGTGCTTTCGACACTGGTGCGGGCCTGCACCACATCGAGTGCCGAGGCTTTACCCGCGGTTTTGCTGCGACGGGTGAGGCGCAGGCTGTGCTCGTTGGCCACCAGGGTTTGGCCGGCCAGGGCCAGCAGTTCCTGATCGGCGCGCCAGGTGAGGTAAGCATTGGCGACATTCGCCACCAGGCTCAGTTGCGCGCTACGCCGGGCCTCTTCGGTGCCCAGGTAGGTGAGCATGGCCTGTTCGCCGAGGCTGCGTACGCGGCCAAAAAAATCCAGTTCGTAGGCGCTGACCCCCAGGGTCGCAGAGTAGCTGGAGGTGATGGCGGGCTTGCCGGTGCCGTTCACATCCCCCGGTAACCGCCGGCGTTGACCGGCCCCGGTGGCGGACACGGCCGGGAACAGATCCGCGCGCTGTATACGGTACTGCGCCTGGAACGCTTCGACGTTCAACGCCGCTACCCGCAGGTCACGGTTGTTGACCAGGGCATCGCGAATCAACTGTTGCAGCGCCGGGTCATGGAACAATGCCTGCCAGTCCGACGTGCCGGACTGCGCCAGTGCGTACACACCGTCTTGGGGATACTGTGCCGGTACCGGGGCCGGCGGCCGTTGATAGTCCGGGATCAACGAGCAACCGCTGAGCATCGATGCTATCGCCAAGGTGCACATTTTGTTCATCAGGCGCCGATCATCCATTTGGCCAGGCCATGCCGGCCACTCACGCCGAGCTTGGCAGCGGCGCGCTTGAGGTAGGTTTCGATGGAGCTGTTTTTCACGCTGAGCTTCTGCGCCATCTGCGGCACGGTGCCCCCGGTCAACAGGCCAAGGCACACCTCTTGCTCGCGTGCCGACAGGGTAATGTCGCCCAGGGACAGGCGCTTGTAGAACTCACGCTGCAATTGGGATTGCTCCAGCAAGGTGTGGGCCGGTTCGACCTCGGTATGGGGTGCCTGGCGCAGGCTTTGGGCGTGGCATTCGATCAGCGGCAGCAGGGTGTCCGACAGGCACTTGAGAAACGACAGCTCGGCCAGCGAAAACCCGCGATGGTTGGACGGTCGATAAAACGAAATCACACAGCGTCGGTTGCCCTGGCGTGATACCAGGTTGCACTGGTGCGACGTGCCGCGAGGGTACAGGCTCTTGGCCTTGGCTTTGAGCTGGATCAGCAGCGGGTCCTGCATGCCGAGGATGTCCCGCAGCAGCGGGTGGTCGTCCATCGAGTTCAGGGTCAGGGGCGGCGGCAGGTCCTGCTTCTCGCCGGCGCTGCCCAACAGCTTGATATCGAGCACGCGGTTTCGCAGCTCGTCGAGGGTCCATTCGCTGAGGTCCACCAGGTGGATAGGTACCCACTTGTCCACCAGGTGCAGCATGTGTGCGGCAAAGTCCGCGTGGCCACTGTTGGCAATCAACTCGCCCATTTCAGCGTAGAAATTAGGGCTTTCCGTGTTGGCAATACTGCTGGTCAAACTCATAGCCATCTCATCCTTGATGTCGAAAACCGTCAACAGATTCCCTGGGCCTCTGCGGGGGCGATCCTTTGCTCACACACCAGAGTCGGTACTCGAGATTGCATTTAGCCAGGGGATTCTTCCTACGTATGTAGCGGAAACGAGGGACACAACGTGCCATAAAAACCACGTCATTAATTCGACGTTTCTGAGAGGTAATTCCGGCCAAAATAATTCAGGGAATGCTCGATAAATTAATTAACTTTCTGATAAATAAAGGAAAAAAATAATTCCAAACAGGGCCGATTAAATCCGACATCGGTCAAATATAGTCAATGTCCTACACCTCTTTAATCGTTTCAGCACTGAACCCCCAGCCAAGCCTGTTTTCGCCCAGGGATGTCCGGGTTTAGGGTGACAGACAGCCCCTGGCCCCCATGCTCCAATCCGGCCCATTCGTCGTAATGGGCCTCCCTGCGCGGCCAGTGCCTGACCCCCATGAGAAGGATCTTATGAAGCATTCCACCCGCCTGCCGGCCAGCTTCCCCCTCACCGCTGCCCAACAGGACATCTGGCTCGACCAACTGCGCGTGGGCGACTCACCGCTGTACAACATCGGCGGCTATGTGGATTTCGCCGGCGCCATCGACCCCGGCCTCATGCAGCGTGCCCTCGAGCAGCTGGTGGCCAAGCACGACGCCTTGCGCACGCACCTGCACAGCGATGCCGATGGCCTGCCCAGGCAGACCTTCGCCGCCACGTTGGCCGTTGACCTCGCGCTGCATGATGTTTGCGCAGTGCCCGACCCGCACGCCGAAAGCCTCGCCCTGATGCAGGCGCAAATGGCCTTGCCTTTTGCAATGCAGGGCGCGCCGCTGTTCCGCTTCTTCCTGGTCAAGCTCGATACCCATCACTACCGCCTCGGCACCCAGGCCCACCACCTGATTCTCGATGGCTGGGGCTTTGGCCAGATGCTGCAGTCGCTTGCCCGGCTGTACACGGACCTGGAACAAGGCCGGCCATCCGAGCCGCTGGCACCGTCCTACATCGACTTCATCGACACGGACACGCGCTATCAAGCCTCGGCCCGCTATGCCCGCGACCGGGCCTACTGGCTGGACAAATACCGGGTACTTCCGGAGCCATTGCTGACCCCACGGCACACCGCCAAGGCCCCCAGTAATACCCTGGCGCAAGCGTTTCCGGTGGCACTGCTCAACCGCATGGAGCACGTGGCCAACCGTTACCAGGCGTCGGCGTTTCATGTGTTGCTGGCGGCGATGCACGTGTATTTCACCCGCACGGCCCAGCGTCAGGACTGGGTGGTGGGGCTGCCGATTCTCAACCGTTCCAATGCGCGGTTCCGTTCTACCGTCGGGCTGTTTACCCAGGTCAGCGCGGTACGTCTGCAGTTCGATGAACAGTTGTCGTTCAGCGCCTTGGTGCGCGGGGTGCGTGACCAGCTCAAGCAGGACTTCCGCCATCAGCGTTTCCCGCTCAGCGAGATGAACCGTGAGCTGGGCCTGCGCCGCAGCGATCGCGGGCAGTTGTTCGACCTGTCGGTGTCCTTCGAGCAGGACGACCATGAACTGCGCTACGGCACCACTGAGGCCCGTGCGATCAAGGTGTCCAACCACCATGAGCCGCTGCCTCTGGCTATCCACCTGCGCAGCAACCGCTATCAGGACACTGCCTGCCTGCATTGCGTCTACAACGAAGCGTACTTCCAGCACGACGAAGTGCTCGCCCTGACGCAGCGCTTTACCTGGCTGCTGGAGCAGGGGCTGGAAGACACCACACTGAAGATCTGCGACTTTTCCCTGGTAACGCCCGCCGAACAGGCCCAGTTGCAACACTGGAACGCCACCGCCCAGCCCAACGCGCAACCGCAAACCCTGCACGCGCGCATCGAAGGCCAGGCCGCGCGCACGCCGGACGCGGTGGCGGCGGAGCATCAGGGCCGGCAACTGACCTATGCCCAACTCAACCAGCAGGCCAACGCCCTGGCCCATCAACTGCTGGAGCGAGGGGTACAGCCGGACGACCGTGTGGTGATACTGGCGCGTCGGGGGCTGGACACGCTGGTGGGGTTGCTGGCGATTCTAAAGTCCGGTGCCTGCTACGTACCGGTTGACCCGGCTCATCCCGCCGAACGCCTGAACTACTTGCTACAGGACAGCGAGCCGGTGGTGGTGTTGACCCAGCACGAGCTGGTGCAACGCTTGCCGCCATTGGATGTGCCGGTGATTCAACTCGACCGCCCAACCTTTCACCTGGGCACCAACCCCCGCGTCTCGGTCAGCCCATCCCACCTTGCCTACGTGATCTACACCTCCGGCTCGACCGGCCTGCCCAAAGGCGTGATGGTCGAGCACCACACCGTCTCGAACCTGGTGGATTGGCACTGCCAGGCCTTCGACCTGCACGCCGGCAGCCACACGGCCAGTGTCGCCGGCTTTGGTTTTGACGCGATGGCCTGGGAAGTCTGGCCGGCGTTGTGCGTGGGCGCGACGCTGCACCTGCCGCCCGCCCATGACGGCGCCGAAGACCTCGACGCGTTGCTCGGTTGGTGGCGCAAGCAGCCGCTGGACGTGTGCTTCCTGCCGACCCCCGTGGCCGAATACGCGTTCAGCCAGGGCCTGCAACACCCGACCCTGCGCACCCTGCTGATCGGCGGCGACCGCCTGCGTTCCTTCCCCCAGGCGCAGTCTTTCGCGGTGATCAACAACTATGGCCCCACCGAAGCCACTGTGGTTGCCACCTCCGGCCGTATGCAGGTGGGCGCGCCGCTGCATATCGGCGCACCCATCGCCAATGCCTGCGTGTACGTGCTGGACGCCCAGCAACGGCCAGTGCCCATTGGTGTAGCGGGGGAGTTGTACGTCGGTGGCAAAGGTGTAGCGCGGGGTTATCTCAATCGCCCCGAACTCAGCGCCGAGCGTTTCCTCGACGACCCGTTCGCACAGGGCCGTATGTACCGCACCGGCGACCTGGTGCGCTGGCTGCCGGAGGGCAACCTCGAATACCTGGGCCGCAATGACGACCAGGTGAAAATCCGTGGCGTGCGCATCGAACTGGGCGAAATCGAATCCGCCCTGGCCACTCACCCGCACGTCCAGGAAGCCGTGGTGCAGTCGCGCGAAGGGCAGTTGCTCGCCTGGTTCGTCCCGCGCGAAGCCGTGCAGGTCGAGGCCCTGCGCGCCCACCTGCAAGCCTCATTGCCCGACTACATGCTGCCGGCCGCCTACCAGCCACTGGAGGCGCTGCCCCTGACCGCCAACGGCAAGCTCGACCGCAAGGCGTTGCCGACACCGGCCCAGGACGCCTTCGTCACTCGCCTGTATGAAGCGCCGCACGCTGGGGTGGAAAGCCTACTCGCGCAGATCTGGGCCGAGCTGTTGCACGTGCATCAGGTTGGGCGTCACGACCACTTCTTTGAACTCGGCGGGCATTCGCTGCTGGCGGTGCAACTGGTGCAGCGCATGCGCCAGGTCGGGCTGCGCGCCGACGTGCAGGTGCTGTTTGGCCAGCCGACCCTGGCGGCCTTGGCGGCGGCGAGTGAATACAGCGATGTAGATGAGGCGGACCTGGCCGAACTGGACCCCGCCAGCCTGGACCTGATCGCTGCCAGCATTCCCGGCGGCGCGGCCAACATACAGGACATCTACCCGTTGGCGCCGTTGCAGGAAGGGTTGCTCTTCCATCACCTCACCGATGCGCGTGATCCCTATCAACAACAGGCACTGTTCAGCTTTGCGCGGCGCGAGCAGTTGGACGCGTTCGCCCAGGCCCTGCAGCAGGTGATCAACCGCCACGACATCCTGCGTACCAGCCTGGCGTGGGAGGCCCTGGAGCAGCCCATGCAGGTGGTGTGGCGCCAGGCGCACTTGCGCGTCGAACCGCTGCGCGATGGCCATGCACCGCTGGACTTGCGCCAGGCGCCGCTGATGGCCCTGGACTATGCCGAGGAGCCGCAGCACCCACGCTGGGTTGCCCGGCTGCGTTTCCATCACTTGGTCAACGACGCCACCTCGACCACGATCCTGATGCAGGAAATTCGCGCCCACTTGCTCGGCCAACAGGCTCAACTGCCGGTGCCGGTGCCGTATCGCAATGTCGTGGTGCAAGCCCGTTCCCCGGCGCGACAGGCAGGGCATGAGGCGTTTTTCCGCGCACAGTTGGGGGATGTGGACGAGCCGACGCTGGCCTTCGCGCTGCCGGAGCGCCAGGCAGACCGCGCACAGACCGATGAGGCCGAGCGTGGGCTGAGCGACGCTCTCAATCAGCGCTTGCGGACCCAGGCGCGCGGCATGGGCGTGAGCGCCGCCAGCCTTTTCCATCTGGCCTGGGCCCAGGTGCTCAGCCGTGTCGCAGGCCGCGACGATGTGCTGTTCGGCACCGTGCTGCTCGGCCGTTTGCTGGCGGGCGAGGGCGCCGACCGGGCCTTGGGCATGTTCATCAACACGCTGCCGCTGCGGGTGCGCCTGGCCGGACGAACGGTGGCCGATGCGCTCATGCACACCCACACCCAGCTCAGCGCGTTGCTTGCCCATGAACAGGCCTCCCTTGCGCTGGCCCAACGCTGCAGCAGCGCCTCGCCATTGTTCAACAGCCTGCTCAACTACCGGCATACCGACACCGAGCGCGACCTCACCCTGGTGCCGGGCATTGCCTTGCTCAGCAGCGAGGACATTCTCAGCTACCCGCTGATGTTGACCGTGGACGACAGCGCCAGCGGTTTTCGCCTCAAGGCCAAGGCCCCGCGCAAGGTCGGCGCCGAGCGTTTGCTGGACTACCTCGAAACCGTGCTGATCAACCTGGCGGACGCTTTGGAGCAGGCGCCGCAACGGCCGTTGCGTGAGGTGCAGGTGCTGCCCGCCAGCGAATTGAACACGTTGCTGGTGGACTTCAACGCCACGCAAACCGACTACCCCGAGACCCTCACCGTGCAGGCGTTGTTCGAAGCCCACGCGCGGCATATCCCGCACGCCGTGGCTGTGCAGGCCGGCGCGTTGCAACTGACGTACCGCGAACTCAACGAGCGCGCCAACAGACTGGCCTTCCACCTGCGCGAACGCGGCGTACAGCCGGACGCCCGCGTGGCGCTGTGTGTCGAGCGTGGGCTGGACCTGGTGGTGGGCCTGCTGGCCATCCTCAAGGCCGGCGGCGCCTATGTGCCGCTGGACCCTGGCTACCCGCGCGAGCGCCTGGCGTACATGCTCCGCGACAGCCAACCGGTTGCGTTGCTGGTACACGCCGCGACCCGTGACGTGCCTGGCGAGGTGTCGATCCCGGTGATCGACTTCGACCACTGTGCCTGGAGCCAGGCGCCCATCGGCAATCCGCGGGTGCCGGGCTTGGGCGCCGACAACCTGGCTTACGTCATGTACACCTCAGGGTCCACCGGTACACCCAAGGGGGTGATGATCGAACATCGCGGCCTCGGCAACTTGATGCACTGGGGCTCTCGGCTGTGCCCCAATGCCGAAGGCGGCGCGCTGTTGCAACGGGCGCCGTTCAGTTTCGACGGTTCGGTGTGGGAGCTGTTCTGGCCACTCACCAACGGCATGCGCTTGGTCCTGGCGCGGCCCGATGGTCATCGCGAGCCTGCCTACCTGGCGCAGGTGATTCGCGAGCAGCAGATCACGGTGATCAAGTTTGTGCCGGCGATGCTGCAGCAGTTCCTTGAATTGGAAGAGTCGGCCCTGTGCACCAGCCTCACCGATGTGTTGTGCGGCGGCGGCGAACTCACCGAAGTCCTGGCCCGGGGTGTGCAGAAGCGCTTGCCCAAGGTGCGCCTGCATAACGTCTACGGCCCCACCGAGGCCACGGTGGACAGCAGCGCCTGGACCCTGGAACCCGGCGCGGCGGTGCCTGCGCTGCAATTGCCGATTGGGCGGGCGATCACCAACACGCGCTTGTATGTGCTGGACGAGCACGATGCACCCGTGCCGATGGGCGTCAGCGGCCAGTTGCATATCGGCGGTGTTGGGGTTGCCCGTGGATACCTTGGGCTGGAACAGATGACTGCCGAACGTTTTATCGTCAGCCCGTTTGTGCAAGGGGATCGGCTGTACCGCACCGGTGACCTGGTGCGTTATCTGCCGGATGGCAACCTGGAGTTCCTCGGGCGCAACGACTTCCAGGTCAAACTGCGCGGCGTGCGCCTGGAGCTGGGAGAAATAGAATCACGCCTGGCGGCGCACCCGGCATTGCGTGAAGTGGCGGTGTTGATTCGCGATGAGCGCTTGGTGGCCTATTTCACCGTGCGTGCAGAGGCGCCGAGCCTGGAAGCGCTGCGCACCCATGTGTTGGCGCAATTGCCGGAGTACATGGTGCCCGCAGCCTTTGTGCAGCTTGATGCATTGCCCCTCAACCCTGCGGGCAAGCTTGATCGCAAGGCATTGCCGGAGCCGGGGTTGGAGTCGGTGGTGAGCCGTGCCTATGCAGCGCCGGTCGGGGACGTGGAAACCTTGATGGCCGGGGTTTGGGCCGAGGTGTTGAAGCTCGAACGGGTCGGGCGGCATGACCACTTCTTTGAACTGGGCGGGCATTCATTGCTGGCGGTTAACCTGGTGGCGCGGATGCGCAAGGCCGGGTTGGAGGTGGATGCGCGGATGTTGTTCAGTCATCCCACCCTGGCACAGCTGGCTGCGCAAACGGCGACGCATGTGCCGCGCGTGGAGGTCCCCCAGGCTGCGATCCCTCAGCTTAACCGCCGGCGCCGCCTCTAGGCGGTGGAACGCACCCCGTGTGGACGCCGGCTTGCCGGCGCCGCAGGGAGGTGTTCATGCTCGTCGTGTGGCGTCGATCCCGCGCCACCGTGGCAACTCTTGCGCATCAATGGATGCTGGAGGCACCGATACGGTGCTGAAAGCATTCACCCAACTGCAGTCAAGTGCCTTATAACTCAAAACAATTCGCCTATGCGATCCAGCTATTGGATTGTTCATGAGGTAATGCATTTAATTCAGGGCCTAACTCATTGTTGTTCGGAATAAATCAGCGCTATCGTGCGTTGTAATGAGTCATCGTTGCGCCTTCGAGATTAGCCATGAGCCACCCGGTTGTCCCCGAGCCCCTGATCCGCCTGCTTGGCCTGTGCAAGACCTTTGGCACCCAGCGGGCGCTGGATCAGGTCAGCCTGGATATTTACCCTGGAGAGGGCGTGGCCTTGCTCGGTGCGGCGGGGGCGGGCAAATCGACGTTGGTCAGGCTCCTCAGCGGCGGCCTCGCGCCGGATGCCGGTGAGCTATGGGTCGAGGGGCAGCGCCAACGCTTTACCTCGCCGCTGTCGGCACGCCGGGTCGGCATCGTGGCCGTGCACCAACAGCCCGACGACGCCATCGCTCCTGGCCTGAGCGTGGCGGAAAACCTGTTGCTCGATGAGCTGGGGCTGCCTGACGCGGATTTCCTGCTCAATCGCAAAAGCCTGCTGCAACGCGCCGAAGCCATTGCTGCCGGGCTCGGCCTGGACCTGCCGCTGCAACACCCGGTCGAACGCCTCAATAGGGCAGACCGTCAATTGCTGGTACTGGCCCGCGCCTTTGCCCTGCAACCCAAGTTGCTGATCCTCGACGAACCTACCGCGGCCTTGTCGGAAACCGACGCTGAACGCCTGCTGGGCCTGATCGACAGCCAGCGCGCACGGGGCGTGGCGATCCTCTATATCTCCCAGCGCTTGTCCGACCTGCAACGGGTGACCAATCGCGCGATCGTGCTGCAGGAAGGCCGACTGGCCCGTGACCTCAATACCCGGCACCTGCCGAGTGCGGCGTGCACCTTGCTTGGGGAGGTGGCCGAGCATCCTGCGGTGACGCCTGACAAGGTCATGCCGGTGCCGTTCCTGGAACGGTTTACCCGCGCCGGGTTCATTCGCAACCGGGCGGAGGGGCGGGCGTTGCAGGAGCAGGTGGGGAGGTTGGGCAGTAGTGTCGCACCGTTCGATGGGGTGGACCCGGTACAGACCAAGCCTCGCTGATTTCATCGCAGTTGCGGGTACACAATCAACTCCAGGTACCCTTTGTGATACCGCTTGCCCCCAGGCGGCAACTGCCCCGCCTCACGCATCTCGCTGGTGCTCCTGACCCGCATCAGCACGCCCACCGAGCCGCGCTGGCGTGCGTCCTTGAGCCAGCTCTGGAGCGCTTCAAATTCCACTTTGCGATGCACCACCCCCGCGTACTGCAAGCCATAGCGCAACTCGCCTTCGGTGTCATACAGCGCCACTTCCGGGCGTTGCAGGCGCCAGGCAAGGGCGCTGGCACTGCTCAGGTCATTGCTCAGCAGGGCCTGGGTCTGCTGCAATTCTTCCAGGTGTTCGAGCACAAACTGGTCGGGCATTTCGTTGTCCGCGATCCACGCCGGCATGCTTGCCGGCAACAGGATCACCAGCACACCGATGCCCAGGGCCGGCATGGCCCACAGCGTCAGTGGGCGAAACGCTTGCAGCAGGTTGGTGAGGATCCACACCAGCAACACGATAAACGCGAGGGACAGGCTGAACATTTCGGCGTGGCTGTTGCTGTACAGCGGCCGCGCGATTTGCAGGTAGATCAGGCCGATCATCGCGACCATGCCGATCACGAAATTGAGCAGGCCGTTGAGGCAGACGGTGCGCGCGCGGCCATTGCTGATCAGGTCTGCAAGGGTGTGCCCCATCAGCAGCGCCAGGGGTAGCAGGCACGGCATGATGTAGGTCGGCAGCTTGCCGTTGCTCAGGCTGAAGAAGCCCAGGGGCAGCAGCAGCCACAGGGCCAGGAAGGCGATGGCCGGCTGGCGTTTTTGCTGCCAGGTTGCGCGCAGGGTACTGGGCAACAGTCCCGCCCAGGGCAAGCACGACACTGCGATGATTGGCAGGAAGAACCACCATGGGCGCACGTGCTGCGCGTTGTCGGCACTGAAGCGGCGAATGTGTTCATTCCAGAAAAAGAAGCGCCAGAAGTCCGGTTCCTGCAGATGGATCGCCAGCATCCACGGCAAGCACACCAACACGGCAACCGCTATGGCCAGCGGGCCATAGCGCAGCAGTTCGCCCAGGCGCCGCTGCCAGAGCATGTAGGGGACGGCGATCAGCACTGGCAGGGCCCAGGCCAGGAAACCCTTGGTCAGGAACCCCATGCCACAGGCCAGGCCCAGCACTGTCCAGGCGCCCAGGCGGCCACGTGTCGTGGTGCTGTCCAGCGCATACCACAAGGCTACCAGGCTGAGGTTGACCCACAGGGTGAATTGCGGATCGAGATTGGAATAGCCCGCTTGCCCCGCCACCAGGCCAAAGCTCAGGTAGAGCAGGGCGCAGGCGAAACTTTTGCGCGGGTCGCTCCATAGGCGACGAGCGATCAGGTAGGCCAACAGCACGCTCAGGCCAGTCGTGAGGGCCGAGGCGATGCGCACGCCGAACAGATTCTGCCCAAACACGGCCTGGCCAAGGGCGATCAACCAGTAGCCGCCGGCGGGTTTCTCGAAGTAGCGGATACCCATGAAATGCGGCGCCACCCAGTTGCCGCTCTGGAGCATTTCCTGGCTGATCTGGGCGTAGCGGGTTTCGTCGGGCGTCCATAAACCGTGCAGGCCCAGGGGCAACAGGTAAAACGCGACAACGGCCAGCAATAATACGGGCAGGGGTTTTAATCGAGTCATGAAAACGTCGCTCCCTGACGTTTAGTGGCAGAGGTTAGAAGTAATGAAGTAATAGCGAAAGGATTCACAGCGTTCACTGAGTTGCAGAAGGTCTTCATGAAGTGCTTAGTTAAAAGGCGCAACTCAACATGCCAGAGCAGGGCTGTCTTTTTGCTGAACAGGGCGCACGGGTAAGTTGTTAGAGTTGTTTCAGTGCGGTGGGCCAGTCCGAGTTATTGACGATGCCCAAGGCCTTGAATTTGCCATTGGGCAGCACCTGCACGAACAGGGCGCTGCCGTACTGGGGGAACGTCGCATGGGGAAAGCCCAGGGTGCTTTCAAAGTCGGCAATGCAGCCGCTGTGAGTGACGAATACCAGGTTGCGCCCCGGGGTTTTGTGGCTGAGCAGTTCCTCGCCCATGGCCGCGCCGCAGACGGCTTGCTGGCCTGAGGTCAATTCGTTTTTACCGAACATGAACCGCAAAGTCTGGGCGGTGCGGATGGCCGGGCTGGCAAGCACATCGCTGCCCTCCATGCCCAATGTTTTAAAGGCTCTGCCCAGTGTTTCGGCTTGCTGGCTGCCGCTGGCCGTGAGGCCTTCCATGGGGCCCAGGCAGGGGTTGGTCGAGCGGTCGCAGCGCTCTTCGTGGCGTACCAGTACGATCAGGTCGCCATCGCGCCACAGGGGCAGCACTTGGGAGGTCAGCAGGCGGTTGCCAACGCCCAGGTCTCGTGGCGAGGCGTGCCACAGCAGGCTGCCAGCGCACAGCAATCCAATCACCAGGATACCCAGCCACAGCGGTCGCAGGCGCTTGATAAAGGCCCGGCGCAAACGCGGTTTGGTCAGGGTAAGGTCAACCACTTCATTCACCATGGGCATCGTTGTCAGCGTTGTAATGAGTTGGGTTCAAGGTGTTGGCAAATACCCGCGGTGAAGCAGGAGGCTGTCACAGGCAGGCTGTCTTTTCGCTGAACATAGGGCGGTTAAAAGTTGCCAGTCAGGGCAACTAACAAGTTGCCGACCAATGACCCTTGGGCGGCAATTTAAAGTGGCAGGGGTGGGTAACCGGTGAAATCCATGTGAAAAATTTGCATGGCCCTGAGCGGCAGCCGTTATTCTCGATTGCCGCCCATCAAATGAGAGTTGCCATGTTGCAGGTGCACGAGGTGTTTAAAAGCTATGCCACTCCCCAAGGGCCGCTGGCGGTATTGGCAGGGGTGGATCTGCACCTGGCCGAGCGCAGCAGCCTGGCATTGATGGGCGAGTCGGGCAGTGGCAAGAGCACCCTGTTGCACCTGGTGGCCGGGCTTGACCGGGTGGATGGCGGCAGCATCCAGGTTGGCGCGCAACGTCTCGACCAGCTCAGCGAAGCGCAACTTGCCCATTGGCGACGCACTGAAATCGGCCTGGTGTTCCAACAGTTCAACCTGATCGGCAGCCTGCGGGTCGAGGACAACCTGGCGTTCCAGGCGCGGTTGGCAGGGCGTTTTGACCCGCAATGGCAGGCACAGTTGGTGGAGCGCCTGGGACTGGGCGACCTGCTCAAGCGCTACCCGGAACAACTCTCCGGTGGCCAGCAACAACGGGTGGCGGTCGGGCGCGCGCTGGCGTCGCGACCAGGGTTGTTGTTGGCTGATGAACCCACCGGCAACCTTGATGAAGGCACCAGCGATGAAGTGCTGCAACTGTTGCTGGACCTGTTGCGCGACAGCCCCACCAGCCTGTTGATGGTCACTCACAGCCCACGCATCGCCGCACGACTGGACCGGCAGGTGGTGCTGCATCGCGGTCGTGTCGTCCCCACAGGCGTCGCCTGAGATGGCGGTGTTCTACTGGACATTACGCGCGCTGCTCAGCCACTGGCGGCGGCATCCCGTGCAGTTTTTCAGCGTGCTCACCGGCTTGTGGCTGGCGACCGCGCTGCTGATTGGTGTGCAAGCCCTCAACAATCAGGCGCGCGACAGCTATGCGCGTGCCAGCCAATTGATCGGTGGTGAACCCCAGGCCAGTCTCAGCGCGCCGGACGGTGCCAGTGTTCCCCAAGCGTTGTTCGCCCAATTGCGTCGTGCCGGCTGGCCAGTGTCGCCGGTGGTGCAAGGGCGGGTTCGACTCAAGGGGCAGGAAGAAGCCCGCCTGCAATTGATGGGCATCGACCCCGTGTCGTTGCCCGGCAGTGGCGCGGTGGCGGGGCAGCGCTTGAGCCAGGCGCAGATGCTGGCGTTCTTCGACCCGCCAGGGCGCACCTGGATCGCGCCACAGACCTTGCAGGCCCTGGGGTTGCGCGAAGGTGAGCGGCCTATCACCCTGGGCGGGCACCTATTGCCGCCGCTGCAAACTCAAGCGGACATGGCCCCCGGCCTGCTGCTCACTGATATCGGTTTTGCCCAACCGCTGCTGGAAATGCCGGGTCGCCTGTCGCGCCTGCTGGTGGACAAGGCATTCGCCGCAGGCCATCCCACGCCGCCCGCCGGGTTGCAGCTCAAGCAGGGCGAGGACAATAACCTTGCACGCCTCACCGAGAGCTTTCACCTGAACCTCGATGCGCTGGGTGTCCTGTCCTTCGTGGTCGGGCTGTTCATCGTGCACGCCGCCATCGGCCTGGCCCTGGAGCAACGGCGCGGGTTGCTGCGTACGCTGCGGGCCTGTGGCGTCAGCGTGCGGATGTTGATTGCCAGCCTTGGCGTGGAGTTGGGCGTGCTCTCGTTGCTCGGCGGCGTGCTCGGTGTGGCCAGCGGTTACCTGCTGGCCAGCCTGTTGCTGCCGGATGTGGCCGCCAGCCTGCGCGGGTTGTATGGCGCCGAGGTGCCGGGCCAGTTGAGCCTCAGCCCCTGGTGGTGGGGCGCTGGGTTGGGCTTGAGCTTGCTCGGTGCCTTGCTGGCCGGTGCGAGCAGCCTGTGGCGGGCAGCGCGCTTGCCATTGCTGGCGCTGGCCAACGCCCAGGCCTGGCATGAGGCGCATGGCCGTTGGTTGCGTCGCCAAGGCTGGGTGGCCGGTGCGGCACTGTTGATCGCGTTGTTGGCGCTGTGGCTGGGCAACAGCCTGGCGGCCGGTTTTGTGCTGATGGCAGCGTTGCTCCTTGGGGCCGCCCTCGGTTTGCCGGTGGTGCTCAATGGCCTGCTCAAGGCTGTGCTGGGGCGCAGCCGCTCGGTGCTCGGCCAATGGTTTCTCGCGGACTGCCGCCAGCAATTGCCGGCCTTGAGCCTGGCCCTGATGGCGTTGCTCCTGGCCCTGGCTGCGAATATCGGTGCCGGCTCCATGACCTCGGGTTTTCGTCACACCTTCAACAACTGGCTGGAGCAACGCCTGACGGCCGAGCTGTATCTAAACCCACAAACCCCGGCCCAGGCTGAACAACTCAGTACCTGGCTGGCGCAACAGCCCCATGTACAGACCGTGCTGCCCACCTGGGAGGTCGCGGTGCAATTGCAGGGCTGGCCGGCGGACCTGTTTGGCGTGGTCGACGACCCCACCTATCGCCAGCATTGGCCGCTGCTGGAGGCGGCAAGTGAACCCTGGGATCAGTTGCTGCACGACGATACCCTGATGCTCAGCGAGCAACTGGCGCGTCGGCTCGACGTGAGGCTGGGCGACAGCGTGAGTATTCCTACGCCCCAAGGTGTGTGGGCGCCGAAAGTGGTGGGCATTTACGCCGACTACGGCAACCCCAAGGGCCATGTGCTGGTCAATGCCCAACACCTGCTGGCCCACTGGCCGACGCTGTCACCGGCGCGTTTCAACCTGCGGGTGTCGCCGGCGGAGGTGGCGCCGCTGGTGCGCGAGGTGCAACGCGCCTTTGCCCTGGAAGACAGCCGTATCGTCGACCAGCAACAACTCAAGGGTTGGTCGAGCCAGGTGTTCGAACGCACCTTCGCCGCCACTGCAGCCCTGAACAGCCTGACGTTGGGCGTGGCCGGTGTGGCGCTGTTTATCAGCCTGCTGACCCAGAGCCAGAGCCGCCTTGGCCAACTCGCCCCGCTGTGGGCACTGGGCGTCACGCGCCGGCAATTGATGCTGCTCAACCTGGGCCAGACCTGGCTGCTGGCAGTGCTCACCCTGGTCCTGGCGTTGCCGCTTGGCCTGTTGCTGGCTTGGTGCCTGGATGCGGTGATCAATGTGCAGGCCTTTGGCTGGCGCCTGCCGTTGCAGGTGTTTCCGTGGCAGCTGGCGCAATTGCTCGGGTTGGCAATGCTCGCCACCTTGCTGGCCTCGGCCTGGCCGTTGTGGCAGTTGTACCGCAGCCGTCCTGCGGACTTGTTGAGGACGTTTGCCAATGAAGATTAAGTGCGTGCCGTGGGTGTTTCTGTTACTGGTCGCTTGCGACAAAGTCCCCGCGCCACAGGAAAGCTTCGCCGGTTTGGGCAGCGACGCGGCGCAGTTCGCCCAAGTGCTGCCTGGCAGGGTGTTCAGCTTCCCCGAGGACCATGGCCCTCACGAAGGTTTTCGTATCGAGTGGTGGTACGTCACCGCCAACCTCAAGGATGAACAGGGCCATGTATTCGGCGTGCAATGGACACTGTTTCGCAATGCCCTGAAGGCCGGGCCGATGCACGCGGGCTGGCAGGATCCGACGGTCTGGCTTGGCCACGCAGCCGTTACGTCGGCCACCCACCACTATGCCGCCGAGCGTTACGCGCGCGGTGGCGTCGGCCAGGCCGGGGCACAGGCGGTGCCGTTCAACGCCTGGATCGACGACTGGAATTTCGCCACCCGTCCCGGTGCGACAAGCAGCCTGACGGATATGCAACTGAAGGCCAGCGGCACTCAATTCGCGTACGACCTGCACCTGACCTCCAGCCGTCCGCTGGTGCTGCAAGGCGACAACGGCTATAGCCGCAAATCCGACCAGGGCCAGGCGTCGTACTACTACAGCCAGCCGTTTTTCAACGCCAGCGGAAGCGTCAGCATTGACGGCAAGGTGTATCAAGTCACCGGCCCGGCCTGGCTGGACCGCGAATGGAGCAGCCAACCGCTGACCGCCAGCCAGACCGGCTGGGACTGGTTCTCCCTGCACCTGGACCGAGGCGAGCAGTTGATGCTGTTCCGTGTGCGGCAAACCGACGGTGCGTCGTACCTGACCGGCACTTGGATTGATCGCGAAGGGCGTACCCAGACGCTGCACAATGCAGATATCCAACTGACACCGCTGGACACCACCGCCATTGACGGGCGTCAGATTCCTACTCGCTGGTCGCTGAAGATCCCCGGCAAACAGCTGGATATCACCACTCGGGCCGTTAACCCGAACGCCTGGATGAACCTGAGTATTCCCTACTGGGAAGGACCTGTGCAGTTCGAAGGCGGGGTGGGTTACCTGGAGATGACTGGGTATTAGGGTTGTTTTTGTAGGTTCTATTTCTTCGCTGTGTAGGCAGCTTCCCAAATGTGAATTAGCCCCCTCTGGACGTGTGTCCGGGGCGTAGGTGCTTGCTTATATTTCGACGCCATTTTCATTGCATCCTGGATGTAAAGCATGGCGCAGAGCTATATCAACGAGCGCGCAACGGACTATCACAGCCTCAAATCCCGAATGATGGGCAATGCCCTGAGCCGACCGCGTTCCGATCATTTTGATGTGCTGAACCGGCACTTGCGGCCCGGCCTGATCGCGCCGGGTCAACTGGTGATTATCCCCGACAGCCACAGCGTGAGTTGCTCGGTCGAGGAGGCCTGGTTGATGCGCCATGCCGAAGAGGTCCGACGACATCTGGAACTGAATGCAGCGGCTGGCACGGCGATGATCGCCAACTATGACTTGCTGCAGAGTTTTATGGCGAATGCCTCGATTGGCGTCGGCAGTGCGACATCAGCCTGGGCGCGGCACCTGGATGAAGTGGCGCAAACGCTGGAGGAAACCGCTCGGCTGCATCAGCGGCTGAAAGACGGCGGTTTGGATCGGGCAGCGTTTGTCCAGCACCGCCAGGCGTTGTTCCGACGCCTGGAGGTGCAACTGCAAGGCGCGGCCCGGTTTGGTACGGGGTTGCAGGGCAATGAGTCGTTGAAAAAGGTGTTGGGCCTGTCGACCAAGAGCTATCTGCATAAAGGTGAGATCGCGGGGTATGCCATGCGCATGCGGGAGATTGCGCAGATGTCGAAGTGGTTGGGCAAAGGGACCTATGTGGGGTTGGCGCTGGATGTGGGGGTGGCGGGGTTGGAGATCAAGGAGGCGTGTGTGGAGGGGAGGGAGGCGCAGTGTAGAAGGGCGAAGTATGTGGAGACGGGGAGGTTGGCAGGTGGAGTCTCAGGAGCTGCCCTTTTGGGAAGACTCGGTGCCGGAGCCGCTCGAAGGGCATGCACAATGTTCCTAGGTATTCGCATGAAGGGAAAAGGTGAACTCGCCTGCGGAATAATCGGAGGCTCAGCGGGAGGGTATGTGGGAGGTGATGGGGTCGGTAGTGCTGGGGCGTTTTTGGGAGGAGAGATCATGGAAGTCGATGGGGATTTGATATTCCTGCCTGAGGGAGCCTAACCATGGATTTTTTTCTCATCTACACCATCGTGGTGTTTGTCGGGACGTTTGTTGTCTTGGGACTGATGATTTTTGCGGAATATGCAAAGCTCGATGAGGTGGAAAGTTATTTCTGTCAGAACGAAAGGGTTCAAGACAATAAGCGATTTTGGAGGCGAAACCAGTGGATCGACAGGCAATATCGCATGTTGCTTATTTCTGAGTTTTTCTCAGACTCAAAGCGCTATGTGGAAGCCGGTATTGTGACGAAGGCTGAATTAGCGGCAGTTCCTTTAGCGCTTAAGCGTTGGGTGGTGTGGCCATATAAAGTTGGCTATATCTGGGTCTTCGGGACGGCTGTCTGGAGCTTCTGGCGCTGGTGGAGTGACATCCCCATTCCATAGGAATTGAAATTTTTTCAAAAAATACTGTACATGCATACAGGCGTATCTTACATTCCATCCCAGGTGACCGGATGTCACCTGACCTTCAGTTTTTAACTATGGATGGATAAAAAATGAAATCGAAAAAAGCCTTTATGCTGGGTGCGGCCATGGCGGCCTCCTGCTTCGTCTCGGCGTTTGCCCTGGCCGCGCAACCCCCACAGTCACTCAACGCCGAAGCGGTCAGGCAGGCCGTGGACAAAGCGCTCAAGTCCGGCGGCAAGCTGGCCCCGGCGAAGGTCCCGGCCAGCCTCAAGCAAAAGCTGCAGGCAGCCAAGACCGGCCAGTCCAGGGCTGTCACCCAGGCGGTCAAGACTGCGCCTTTCAATACCGTGGTCGGCGAGTTGAAAAAGCCTGGCCAGGCCGAGCTGAAAAGCGCTGCCGTTGCGGCCTTCGTGCCGCTGTTCCCAACCCTGGATATCAACACCCTCTACACCCTCAACGGTGTGGCCCAGGGGGAAGAGTTCGCTTATCACTTCAACCTGCCAGAGAACGCCCGCATCCAAGTGCAACTGGTCAACCAGAGTGCGGGCACCGACATGTCGCTGACCCTGTTCCAGGATGATGGCCAGGGTAATTTGAGCGTGGTGGGTTCTTCGGACGCGGCGGGCAATGCCGATGAATACCTCAACGGTGTGCTGCCGGCCGGTGATTACTACTGGTACATGGTCGCCAAGGTCGCCAACAACGCGCAATTCAGTTTTGGCGTGGCGGTAGACACCAACATCGATGCCTACGAGCCCAATGACACGCCGCAGACTGCCTTTGTGCTGCCGGACTCGATGAACAAGGTGACCGGTAACCTCGACAACGCCAATGACGTCGATTACTTCGACTTCAAGGCGGTGCGTGGCCAGAGCGTGAGCATGTTCCTGGCCGGTGACGCGGACGGCAGCCGTAACCAGTGGATTTTCGACCGTTTCGACGGCGTCAATTGGGTCACCATTCCTGCGGGCTCTACCTCGACCTACCCGAGTGTCACGCCGGGCACCACGGTGAAGGTGCGTGTACGGGCCAACCCAGGCGTGGTTCAGGACCCAAGCAAGCACTACCAGCTGAGCCTGGGCTCTACGCCGCGCCTGAACACGTCGGATGTGAAGGGTGACAACGTGGTGCGTGTGCCGGCCTCGATCTTCTGGATGGCGACCCAGGCTGCACGTACGGTGAACTGGACCACCAACTGGTCCGATTCCACTGGCGCACCGTTGTTGGGTGTCACGCCGGTCCTGCGCATCGACAAACGTTTCGACGGTGCTGAGTTCCACTGGACCGACTTCAAGGCCACCACCAACAGTGCGGGCACCTCCCAGGCCAGCTCCGGTATCGGTGACTGCTTCGGTGACTACCGCGTGGAATACCCGGACAGCAGCACCGGCGTCAAATACAACTGGGCCACTACCTTCAACTTCGGCGGCTGGCGGATCGAGCTGGACGAGTTCCCGGGGGTGGGCGTGGGGGGCGAGAATGTGCCTTACGTGACCTTCGGGCACATTTGCACCCAGGACATCATCCACTGATTCCTACGTTGTAAGTGAGAAGGGGCAGCCTGGTGAGGCTGCCCCTTTTTTCATTCGCCCGCCAACGCGAGCGACAAAGGCAAGCGCGCCATGCTCGTGCTGTTCAACGAACCCAGGTACAACCAATCGCCATACTCGCGGGCCGTGGTGATGGGCGAGTAATTTCCCGCGCTGCCATCCTGCAAATTGGCGATGACCTTCCCCTCGGTGTCCAACCCCAGCACAAAGGCTTTGCGCTCCACGGGCTTGGGCACCACCATCAGCGCCCGCACCATCACTTTGCGCAGCAGGGGGTAGCCGGCAAAGCTGTCCAGCAGTGGATTGCGCGGCGAGTAGAGCGCCACCCAGAAGCGGTCCTGGCCATTGAAGCTGAGGTTGTCCGGCAGGCCGGGCAGGTTGTCGATAAACAAGTCATGAGTACCGGCGCGCGGCCCCTTGAGCCAATAACGGCTGATGCGATAGGCACCGGTTTCGTTCACCAGCACGAAGCTTTCATCCGGGCCCAGGGCCACGCCGTTGGCGAATTGCAACTGGTCCAGCAGCACCTCGGTGGTGCCGTTGCTGAAGTCATAGCGCAGCAGTCGACCATCGCCGCCATGTTCGATCACGGCTTCACCATCCTGCCCATAACCCCAGCGGCTCGACGCGTCGCTGAAGTAGGCATACCGCCCGCTGGCGTCCACGGCGACGTCATCGGTGAAACCAAAGGCGACGTCATTGGCACCCGTGCTCAGGGTGGTCAGTTGGCGATGGGTGTCCAGCGCCAGCAAGCCCTTGACCCCATCGGCAATGATCAAGCGTCCATCCGGGTGCAGTGCCATGCCCAGCGGCCGCCCACCGGTATTGGCGAGTACTTCCAGGCTGCGGCTGTCGGGTGCGGTGCGGATGATGCGCCCGTCATGCAAACCACTGATCAGGTAGCCCTGGGCATCAAGCAATAAGGCCTCGGGGCCGGCGATGTCCTGGGCGCCGATTTTCTGCACGCCTTTCAGGCGCTGGTTTTCAGCGTAGGGACCGTCCTTCATCGACGGCGCCTTGGGGGGTGTCCAGTTCACCGGTTGCACTTTGGTCGGCATCAACAGCAAAAAAGCCATCACCGCCAGAAACAGCACGAACAGCAGATGACGCAGTTTTTTTGGACGGGTACTCATGACGATTCCTGGTTGTCTTGGGCGCGCGGCTCCCAGTGCAGGGTGCCGAAGAGGTAATCCATCAGCGGCAGGACGATGTTGAAATTGCGTCCCTGCATCAGTTCGCGACGGTGGTGCAGGGCGTGCAGTCGGTGCATCTGGCGCAGCCACGGCAAGCGCGCCACGGGATGGTCGACGGGCAGGTGTTCACAGGCGTGAAACAATTCGTAAAGCAAATACCCCAGGATCATGCACCCGGCGAACAGCCCGGCGACGTTGGGACTCAAGTGCTTGAGCAGCCACCAGGCGGGCAGGGTGATGGCCACGCTGTGCAGCACGATCAGCCAGGCCGGAAACAGGATCACCCGCCAGTCCCGGGGGCTGTCGTAAGTCATATGGCCGGGGGTAAAGAAGCTGTGATGATCACCGGTATGTCGCGCGTAAAACAGCCGGGCCAATGCGTGTTTGTGGTGGCCGAGGTGGCGGTGCACCAGGTAGATGCAGAGGTTGAAGAACACCAGCGTCGCGGGCACGGTCAGCCATTGCAGGGCCGTGATGTGCTGTGTGGTGGACCAGGCCAGGGTGATGCATGCCGCGCCGTAGCCGAACACGAAGAGGGCGTGGAGCCAGGGGTTGTAACGAGGCGCAATGGAGGCGCGGTAACGGGCGCGAAAAGTCTCGGTGGGGTGGGGCATGGCAGCAGGCTCGGATTTTTTTTGTTGGAGGCTGAGCTTAGTTGGTGGTGGGGAATGTGCGAGTTTTACAGCGTACACAGGCTTGAGTGTGGGCGCGGGCTTGCTCGCGAACAGGACGTGCCAGGCAACACCTCGGGTGACCGACGCACCGCATTCACGGGCAAGCCGGCTCCCACCTTTCGACGGCGACCGACCAGCGGCCCCTTGCGCCTGTCGAATTTCCTTGCTAGCTTTTGGCAAAATGTTAACGATAACATTTGCTCTAACAATAAAAACAAAACAGAGAACCACGCCATGAAAATGCTCCCGAAAACCCTGTGTTTATTGGCTGTAAACATCGCCCTCGGCACCGCTGCCCCTGCTTTTGCCGACGCTGCGAAACCCATCCGCATCGGCGCGTCCTTCCAGGAAATCAACAACCCCTATTTCGTCACCATGAAAAACGCCCTGGAAGAAGCCGGAGCGACCATCGGTGCGAAACTGATCATCACCGATGCCCGGCACGATGTGTCCAAGCAGGTCAGTGACGTTGAAGACATGCTGCAAAAAGGCATCGATATCCTGCTGATCAACCCCACCGACTCTGTCGGCGTGCAATCGGCGGTCAAATCCGCCCACGCCGCCGGTGTCGTGGTCGTCGCGGTAGACGCCCAGGCGGACGGCCCGCTGGACTCCTTCGTCGGTTCGAAGAACTTCGACGCCGGCTTCCAGGCTTGTGAGTACCTGGCCAAGCACATCGGCGACAAGGGCAATATCGCCATCCTCGACGGCATCGCCGTGGTGCCGATCCTGGAGCGCGTACGCGGCTGCAAGGAGGCGGTTGCCAAGCACCCGGACATCAAGATCGTCAGCATCCAGAACGGCAAGCAGGAACGTGACCAGGCGCTGACCGTCACCGAAAACATGTTGCAGGCCCAGCCCACCCTCAAGGGTATTTTCAGCGTCAATGACAACGGCTCGCTCGGCGCGCTCTCGGCCATCGAAGCCAGTGGCCTGGACGTGAAGCTCGTCAGCGTTGACGGCGCGCCCGAAGCCATCAAGGCGATCCAGAAGCCCGGCAGCAAATTCATCGCCACCTCGGCCCAATACCCTCGCGACCAGATCCGCCTAGCCCTGGGCATCGCCCTGGCCAAGAAGTGGGGCTCGCAAGTACCGGCCACCATTCCGGTGGACATCACCCTGATCGACCAGGCCAAGGCCAAGGATTTCAGCTGGTAAATCACCCAGGCCCCACGCAACCCGTGGGGCCCAGGTCATCCTTCTGAATACGAGGTCGGCGGTATGAGCAGTCTTCTGAAGCTGGAAAACATCTGTAAGCGGTACCCGGGCGTACAGGCCCTCAAGTCCATCAACCTGCAAGTCGAGCGCGGCGAGATCCATGCCTTGCTCGGGGAAAATGGTGCGGGCAAATCGACCCTGATGAAGATCCTCGGCGGCGTCGAGCACCAGGACGAAGGCCAGATCCTGATCGATGGCCAGGCGCAGCAATTCGCGACCTACCGTGATGCGATTGCCGCCGGCATCGGCATCGTGTTCCAGGAATTCAGCTTGATTCCCTACCTCACGGCGGTGGAAAACATCTTCCTCGGTCACGAGCTGAGCAATCGCTTTGGCCTGTTGCGCAAGCGCGAAATGGTCGAGGCCTGCGAGGCGTTGTTCAAGCGCCTGGGCGTGACCATCGATTTGCAATGCGCGGTCAAGCACCTCAGCGTAGCCGAACAGCAGTTTGTCGAAATCGCCAAGGCCCTGGCCCTGGATGCGCGCCTGCTGGTGCTGGATGAACCTACCGCCACCCTCACGCCCAGCGAGGCCGAACTGCTGTTCGAGATCATGCGTGAGCTCAAGCGCCAGGGCGTGGCGGTGATTTTCATTTCCCATCACCTGGAGGAGATTTTCCAGGTGTGCGACCGCATCAGTGTGTTGCGCGACGGCGGCAATGTGGGCGTCACGGACGTGGCCGACAGCGACATCGACCGCCTGGTCGAGATGATGGTCGGGCGACGCCTGGAATGCAGTTTTCCACCCAAGCCGACCAGCGCCCGCGGCCCGCTGTTGCTGGAGGTCAAGGACATCCAACTGGTACGCAACGGCCCCCACAACAGCTTCCAGCTGCACAAGGGCGAGATCCTCGGGTTTGCCGGGCTGGTCGGCTCCGGTCGCACTGAACTGGCGCTGGGCATGATGGGCGCGCTGCCATCGGTGAGCAAAGACGTATGGCTGCGCGGTGAAAAGATCACCCTCGACGACCCGGCCCAGGCACTGGCCCATGGCATCGGCCTGCTGCCGGAAAGCCGCAAGAGCGAGGGGCTGATCACCGACTTCAGCATTCGTGAAAACATCTCGCTGAACAACCTGCCCAAATACCAGAACGCCTCGGGCCTGATCGACAAAAGCCGCGAATGCGCCAGCGTCGAAGGGCTCATGAAACAACTCTCGATCAAGGCCCCCAGCAGCGAAAGCCGCGTGTTCAACCTCAGCGGCGGCAACCAGCAAAAGGTCGTGATCGCACGTTGGATCAACCACCACTGCGACGTGCTGGTGTTCGACGAACCCACCCGTGGCATCGACGTCGGTGCCAAGGCGCAGATCTACGCGTTGATGCGCAGCCTCACCGAACAGGGCTACGCGATCATCATGATTTCCTCCGAGTTGCCGGAAATCATCGGCATGTGCGACCGCGTCGCCGTGTTCCACAAGGGCGCCATCGTCAAGCTGCTGGAAGCGTCCGCCGTCAATCCTCAAGAGGTCATGCGCCATGCAACAGGGGGCTCAAGTGAATACGTCCATTAGTACCGGCGATGACAGCCGGCTGCGCGTGAATCTGGCGCGGCTGGTGCGCTCACCGGCCTTCTACCCGTTCGTGGGGTTGGTGGTGGTGACGCTGGTGATGATCCTTGCCAGCGACACCTTCCTCACCGCCAGCAACCTGTCGAACATTGCTCGCCAGGTGTCGATCAACGCGATTATCGCGGTGGGCATGACCTGCGTGATCCTCACGGGCGGCATCGATTTGTCGGTGGGGCCGGTGATGGCATTGTCCGGCACGCTCACTGCCGGCTTGATGGTCGCGGGCCTGCCGCCCGGCTTGGCGATTGGCGCGGGGATGTTGATCGGCGTGGCGTTCGGCATCGGCAATGGCCTGTTTGTCGCCTACCTGCACATGCCGCCGATCATCGTCACCCTGGCGACCATGGGCATCGCCCGTGGCCTGGGCCTGATGTACACCGATGGCTACCCGATTGCCGGACTGGTTTGCGTTCTTCGGCCGCGAAAGCCTGTTCGGTATCCAGGTGCCGATCCTGATCATGCTGCTTACCTACCTGGCCGCCTATGTGCTGCTGCAACACACGCGCATCGGTCGGTACATCTATGCCATCGGCGGCAACGAAGAGGCCGTGCGTTTGTCCGGCGTGCGCGCAGCGCGCTTCAAGCTGCTGGTGTACGGCATCAGCGGCCTGACGGCGGCGATTGCCGGGCTGGTGCTCACCTCACGCCTGATGAGCGGCCAACCGAATGCCGGTGTGTCGTTCGAGCTGGATGCGATTGCCGCCGTGGTGCTCGGCGGCGCTTCGATCGCCGGCGGGCGTGGCGTGATCGTCGGCACCTTGCTCGGCGCCATGCTGCTCGGTGTA
>Ga0308169_10000859_pt1 | contig 39521 bp, 34 predicted proteins | sample PhyBR1_2_FD_202139 | JGI IMG/M metagenome (GOLD analysis project Ga0308169, IMG submission 202139) | Phyllosphere microbial communities from UC Gill Tract Community Farm, Albany, California, United States - DLSLSB.R1 | ecosystem: Host-associated > Plants > Phyllosphere > Unclassified | place...
GCCGCCTCGATCGCGCCCGAGCCCGCCGCCGCGCCCACGTCCGCCCCCGAGGGCCGCAAGCGCACCGCCGCCCTCGCAGGGCTCGACTCGCCCGCGCCGAGCGCAAGGACGCCGCGCACGACCCGCGCCGGCACCGCCGCTGCGACGCCGGCGCCGGCGTCGAAGCGCGCGCGCGCGTCGCGCGGTCGCGCAGCGGCGCAGGACGGCGGCGAGGCGGACGGCGAGGACGTCGTCATGCAGGCGGCGGGGCCGGCGGCGAGCGAGAAGGGCGAGGAGACGGGCAAGGGCAAGGGCAAGGGCAAGGGCAGGGCGGTCAAGCCGCTGCCCAAGGGCTACGCCGGCGTCGAGGTCATCGAGCGCGCGCCGGCCATGTCGGCTGCGGCGCGCAAGGAGGCGGCGCTGCTCGAGGACGTCGACCCGAAGGCGTCGTTCAAGCACTTTGAGACCGGGTGCGTCCTCCTTTTTTCTCGACCTTCCCTCTTGCAGTCAGTGACTGACGCTCTCTTGCGCGTCTCGTGCTCGCAGCTGGGTCCTGCCCGAGGGATCCCGCCGCCGCTCGTCCGCCTCGGCCTCGATGTCGGCGTCCGGCACCCCGCGCACGGGCCCCCTCGTCCTCCCGCCGACGCCGTCCACCGCCGACGCCGCCGCTCTCGCTCCTCCTCCTGCACCCGCAGGCGCTGCCGCGACGAAGAAGGGCAAGGGCCGAGCCGTCGAGCCTGTCGTCGAGGAGGAGGAGGAGGAGGGCCCGAGCGCCATCGAGAGCGCCGAGGTCGACGACGTCAAGCCGTCGCCGGCCAAGCGCGCCCGGCAGGACAAGAAGGCGCGCTCGACCGCTCCCGCCGAGACGCCCAAGAAGCAGGGCAAGGGCGCCACGCCGGGCGCGACGCCGTCGCAGACGCCTCAGCCCGGCACGTCGGCCGTCCACATCGGCCAGGCCGACGCCGAGTCGGCGCGCCAGTTCGACAAGCGCATGCTCGAGCTCCAGCCGCAGATCGAGATCACGGCCAAGACGGACCTGACCGAGGGTGCGTCTCGCTTTCTCTCCTTCTCCTGCTCCTTGCTCTCTCGGTCGCCCTGACTGACCTCCTCCTCCTCGGCGCGCGCAGGCTACCTCGTCTGGGCCCGCCAGCCGCCCTACCCGTTCTTCCCCGCCGAGGTCGTCGACCCCGCCGCGGAGGACACGCCGTCGTTCATCCGCGAGAACCGCCCGGCAGGAGCGACTGACAAGGTCCCGGTCCTCTTCTTCGACGACCCGCCTCGCTCTGGGTGCGTCGCCTCTTCCTCTTGCCTACACTCTCCTCTCTCCTCGTTCTTGTACTGACTCAGGACCACCCCGCAGCGGCTGGATCGCGCGCACCAACCTGCGCGAGCTCGCCGAGTCGACCGAGGCCGACCAGCTCCTCCTCTCGCGCGCCGCCCTCGTCTCGAACCGCAAAGCGCGCCGCGCGACCGGCAGGCAGTTCAAGTCGTACGCGCAGACGCTCGAGGACCTGGTACGTCCTCCCTCGCTCTCTCTCTCGCCACCCGGAGAGGTCCGTGCGCTGACTCCGCTCGCTCCCCTTTCTTCTTTCTCTCGAGCAGCAAGCGGCCTATGAGTGGGCGTGCGAGAACGCCGAGAACACGGACGACGAGCAGGAGCGTCTCGCCGAGGAGAAGGCTGCGGGCGCGATGGGCGCGCCGAGGAAGAAGGGCAAGGGCAAGGCCAAGGCCAAGCGCAAGGGCAAGGCGCCTGCGGCGACGAGGAAGAAGCGCTGAGGCGGGCGGGCCTCGAGCAAGTGCGGTAGCAGTTCTGTGCCTCTCTGTAGCCTGCATGTTGTCACTCGCTTCTTGCCTCTCCTCGCTCGCACTCGCACTCAGAGAGTCGGAGAGCGAAGGCGGAACGAGAGCTTTGATACGACAACTGCTCTACGGCTCGAGGAGAACTAGGCGCGCGGTGCGCAGGGTCGCGTAAGAACGAGATGAGAGAGCCGACAAGGGCGAGAAGAGCGAAGGTGCGAGTGGGAGGGAGCGGGAGGAGGGGAACGTGCGGCTAGAAAATCTCGCTCGCGAGCGGGCAGTCCTCGAGCGCGTGACCGTACTCTGCGCGCGACGGGTAGGCCGAGTCAGTGGATGAAGAGGAGAGAGAGGCGAGAGGCAGGCCGACGCACCTTCGCAGTCGTCGCAGTACTCGGCAGAGCTCGCGGCGGTCGAGGCGGACGCCTTGCTCGACGTCTTGTTCTCGGCGCCCAGGTCGGCGAGCGAGTTGGACGAGAACGAGTTGCGCGTTGGCGACGATGCGGCGACTGCGAGCGAGAGACAGGGCGCCCGGATCAGGACGGCCCGAGGCCGAGGAAGAGAGGAAGAGAGGGACGCACAGTCGGGGCACGAGTCCAGGTCGTGGCCCTTCTCGCCGCACATCTCGCACTCGCCCTCCTCGCCGACGTCGAGTGCAGTTGGCGGCTGCTTGGCGTGGCCGTTCGAGGGCGTCGGGCCCGCCTTCACGGCACCGGCGAGCGCCTTGTACTTCTCGAGCTCCGACTCGAGCTCGTCCTCGTGGTAGATCTTGGACTCGACGAGCGACTCGAGCTCGGTGACCTGCAGGAGGAGTGGAAGCTCGTCAGTGCCTGCAGAAGGTGACTGCGAGAGGGAGAGACGAGGGACGCACCTCCTGCGTCAGCGCCTTGATCTCGAGGTCGCTCTTGCGCTGCACCTCGCTGAGCTGAGAGCGCAGGTCGTCGAGCTCGCGCCGAAGCGACGAGTCGGCGGGCCCGCTGGAGGAAGGTGAGCCGGGCGCGGCGGTGGCAGCTGCGGAGTCGCCGTCGAGCTGGGTCATGAGGCTGCGCGGCGAAGCAGGTCAACGTCAGCAAGGTCGTGGCGAGGACGACTTGGAAAGAAGAGGGCGCACTTTTCGACGGTCATCTCGAGCGCACGTTGCGAGTCCCTGCGAGGGAGAGAGCGTCAGCGTCTGGTGCTTGAGGCGGTCGAAAGAAGAGAAGGGGAGGAGGACGCACTTGAGGCTCTCGGTCTCGCCGGCGATGGCCTTGTTGCGGTCGACGAGCTGCTTGTTCTCCTCGGTGAGCGTCTCGATGATGCTCTTGAGCCCGGCGATCTGCTCGCGCGTCGCCGACGGGTCCTCGAGCGAGCTCGACGAACTGCTCCTCCTTGAGGCACGCGCGTTGGACGGCGACGGCGGCGTGAGCTTCTGCAGGCGCTCGATCTCCTTCTCGGCGTTGCGCAGGTCGGCGCGCAGCTCGCCGACGAGGGCCGTGTGCTGTGCGGCGTCGCGTTGCGTGCGCTCGAGGTCGGCCTTGGTCGTCGAGAGCTCCTTGTGCACGCGCTTAAGGTCACCGGCGAGCGAGGCGGTCGCGTCGCCCGAGGCGTCGTGCCGAAGCCCTTCGAGCTCGGAGCGCTCGGCCTCGAGCGCCGCCTGCGACTCGTGCAAGGCCGCCTGCAGCTCGTCGATCCGGGCGGCGAGGCGTGACTCGGCTTTGGCGGAGCGATCTGCAGGCGAGGAAGAGCGAGTCAGTGAGGCGCTCACGTGCAGTGAGAGAGGAGGCGAGAGAAGAGAGAGGGAACGCACCGACGGCCTCCTTGAGCGACGCGATCTCGCCCTTGAGCCGCTGCTCGACCTCGCCGACCTTGGTCCTCCTCGACTTGGCGTCGGCAAACTCCTGCTCGAGCTGCATGCGCGCGTCCTCGAGCTGCTCCTCGAGCGTCGCGACCTTGTCGCGCAGGTGGTCGAGCTCGGCGCGCGTGTTCTCGGCGTCGATGGCCTGCGCCGCCGAGACGGACGCCGACAGGCCGTGGCGCGACGCCGAGGGCGAGTCCTCGCGCGAGGACGACGAGGGGCGGGTACCGTCGGCTGCGCCGTCGAGCTGCGACTGGAGCGTCTCGGCGAGCTCGACGGCCTCGAGCCGGGCGAGCTCGATTTCGGCGATCTTCTCCTCGTACGTCTCGCACAGCGCTTGGCCGGCCGAGCGCAGCTTGTCGACCTGGTTGCTCAAGTCGGCGCGCTCCTCGTCGTGGTCCTTGGCGGCGCGCTCGAGGCGCTCGCGCAGCGACTCGACCTCGGCCTCCTTGGCCGCCGTGCGGTGCTTGTCCTCGCGCTTGAGCTTGTCGTGCGCCGCCTGGTGCGCCTCGAGCGCCTGTTGCTGCTCCTCGACGCGCTTCTCGAGCTCGCGCACTCGCGCCGCCCGGTCGCCCTCCTCGCCGCCCTGCGCCGCCGCCGCCGCGAGCCGCGCGTCCTCCTCCTCGCGCGCCCGCTCCCGCTCCTTCTCGAGCACGGTGAGCCGCTCTTCGAGGTCGGCGATGCGCCGGTTCTTCTCGCCGAGGCGGTCCTCGACCTCGCGGCCGAGCCGCTCGCTCCCCTCGAGGAGCTGGCGGATCTCGCCCTCGCGCTGCTGCGCCTCGGCAAGCTCGCGGCGCAGGTCGTCGAGCTCGTCTGGGTCGGCCGTCGAGGCCGTCGAGCGCTGCGACTGGCGCGAGACGGACGACGCGAACGACTGGCGCGACGAGCTGCGCAGCGAGGGCGTCGAGGGCCGGATCGACGCGCCGAGGTCGCTCTGCGCGAGCGAGGTGCGGCGGCGCATCATGGCGCCCGGCGTCGAGGGCGTGACGCGGCCCGACTGGGACGACGGCGTGACGGAGCGCGCGAGGCCGTACGCCGAGGGGATGGGCGGGACGTCGGGCGCGGCCGAGTGGGTGCGCAGGGACGACGGCGGGCGCTTGATCGAGCCGCCGAGCGAGGCGCGAGGGGTCGCGCCGAGCGACTTGCGCATCGTGGTCGGGGTCGAGCCGACGGCGCCGCCGATGGACGGGCGGCTGAGGCGAGTCGGCTTGGGCGTCGTGAGGGTGGAGGAGGGGGCGGCCGAGGTCGATGCCGAGAGGCGCTTGGTCGGCGACATGCTGGTCCTCGGCTTGGTCGGTGACAGCGAGGTCCTCGGCTTGGTCGGAGAGCGGTTGCGAGCGGCCGGCGTCGTGCTCGTCGAGGGGGCGAGGCTCGTTCGACGAGAGGCGAGGTCCTTGGCGCTCATGCCGGCCATCCTGCTCGCGCGCGAGCCGGCCGTCAAGGGCGGCGGCGGCATGCTCGTGCTCGGCTTGGCCGTCACCTTGGCGAGCGGGAGGAAGAGGCCGCACAGGGGCGGGCAGGCAAAGTACTGGACCCTGCGAGCGGCGAAAAGGCGGGTGAGCGCTGCTCCTGCGCGAATCGAGAGGTACCGCAGAGAGAAGGGACGCACCCTGCGACACTGCCATCGTTCTTGCCTCGCCCCGCGAACGCCGCATCGAGCTCGACGCCGCCCCACTGCCCGCTCTTGCCCTCGACCTCGCCGACGAACCGCAGCGTGCCCTCCATCTTCTCGCCGGCGATCTCGAACGCCACCTCGCGCCCGACCGTCAAGTCGTCGCCGCCGCCCTGCTGCGATGCGGGACGGGTGAAGCGCGACGTCGACGAGCCGAACCCGGTCGGGGTGCGCGCGCGGGCGTACGACGGCGTCGAAGGCGTTGTCGGGCGGCTCGGGACGGCGGCCCTCGGCTGCACCGCGCCGGTGCGCACGCCGGGGAGGACGGGCTGGCGCGCGGCGCGCTCAGAGCCGGACGAGCCCTCCTGCGGGTGGCCGCCGAGGGCGATGCCGACGGCGAACGGGCTGTCCGGGTCGTCGAAGGCGCCGGGCGAGGCGGCGTAGGTCGCCGGGTCGTGGGCCGAGATGGCTTGTCGCAGGGCCGAGAGCTCGCCGTTGTGGGCGAGCGAGGAGGGCGGTCGGGGCACGCCAGACTTGCGGCGCGAGGAAGGGGTGGGGAGGGCGGAGCCGCTTGCCGAGAGCGAGGCTCGGGGCGTTGATGGTAGTCGCAGGCCGGACATCTGCGTGCGAGGCTGGAACGTCAGCACCCAGCTCTGTCGCGCCGTGTCCAGGTGTGGCTGCACAACGAGGACTCGGAGGCGATGAGGCAGCTCGCCGTCGGTGGCTCTGCTGGGCCCGCCGAGTAGCTCAAGAGGCTCAGAGCGCACTCATGACCGCCGTGTGCACCGCCCACACTGCGCTGTCCCGCCGCGAGACCCTGCTCGCCCTCTGCTCCCAGCTGCTCCCCACGCCGGGCTCGCTCCACGCACCGCGTCGGGAGAGAGAGGGCGCACCTTGGCTAGTGCTCGCGACGATGTGCTGATGTAGTCGGATGCAGGGTCGGCGCCGCAGCGGGCGTTGTCGTACGAGGCCGAGGGCGGGGCGGTGTGTTGAGCGAGCGCGTGGAGGCGGCGAGGTCGCTCGGGCGGGCGGCGTGGGCGTGCGAGTTGGGCTGCGAGCTACTCAGCGAGAGCGCAAGTACTGCCAGATCTCGAGCGTGTCGAGCGGCGAAACGAAGAGGAGCGAGCACCTGCGCCGCTTCGTCCCGCGGGCGAACCTCGCGGATCAGAGTCGGCGGCGGCGCGTGGACAGCTCTCTCGCTCGACGAGGAAAGGCTGAGCGGCATCTCGAGGCCAGTCCAAGGAGCCCGAGAGGCGGGTGCGCGCTCGAGAGCACAAGCCTCGCAGGCTCGCTCTCGAGGACCAAGCCGCACGCGCATCTCGCTCTCTCTCGAGCGCGACGGAGCAAGGAGAAACCACAGCGCCGCCCAGTTGCAGCCCACACATCTATCGCCTACTTGTCCTTGTCGCCGCCGCCCGGCTTGCCCGCATAGTGCAGGCTCCACGACGACAGCATCTTGCGGCGGTCGACCTGCTCGGGCGTCAACCCGGGCGTGCCGTACGTCAACGGGCGCAGGAACCAGTAGTTGGCGACGAGGAGCGCCGTAAAGGCGATGAAGGCAACCTTCATGGGCTTGCCGACGACGGCGCGCTGCCGGGGCCGGCGCCGCGTCGTGCGCCCGGCGACCGAGATCGGGTAGTTGACCGAGTCGCCGCAGAAGAGGAAGTGGAACACGACACCGGCGACGAGGGCCGACGTGACGTGCGCGGGGAGGTAGTGGTGGAGGAAGAGCTGGCGCGACATGGTGAAGAAGGGCGCGTAGTGGAAGAGCCACGCGACGAGGAAGAAGCCGCCGCTGTTGTACAGGCGGTTGCGGATCGCTGAGGGCACGCACGTGTCGAGCGTCAGCACGTGCACTCGAGACCTTTCGCGAGGCGAAAGGACGAGGTAGGAGGAAGGACAGGGAGAGCGAGAGCAAGAGAGAGAGGGGACGCACGGGTTGGGATGGGCATCAAGCCTCGCCGTTGGGCGAGCTGGTCGGCCGCAAGGACGCCGACAAAGACGCTCAAGGCCATGATGCACGTCCACCACCCGACGACGTTGCCGATGAGGTACACCTGGGTCCTCGCCTCGGCGTCGCCCGTCCAGAAGCTGATGCCGCTCAGGAGGAACGGCCAGTTGACCGGGCCCGACGCGTACGGGTGCGAGTCGGTGAGGCCCGCGTTGTGCTGCAGCATGAGGATCTGCAGCTCGAAGAACTTGCGCAGGAAGCTCATCTTGGCCGGCTTGCGCGCCTCCTTCTTGGGGCGCATCAGGTCGGGCTTGGCTGCGAGCGGCGTCGCCTCGCGGCAGTGTCAGCACGATCCTCTCGACGAGTAAGGGAGGGAGGCGACACGAGCAAGAGGACGAGCGACGCACCCTCGTCTTGGACGATCTCGTCGACGACCCAGTAGGTCGACTTGTCGCGCAGGTTCTTGTTGCCGTTGACCTCCTGCTGCTTGTACGCCCAGTCGGGCAGGACCGGGTCCGTGTGGGTCCACATGGCGACGCGCGTCGGGACGTGCACGAGCTGGAAGTGGCCCGACTTGGTCATCCACTGCTGGCCCTCGTGCGCGCCGTCGACGTTGATGCGGAAGTGCGTGTCGGCGCGCTTGGTCGCGCACTCGTCGTCGGTCGCGCACTGGCCGTCCCACGTCGTGAACTCGGTGTTGGTCGCGAGCGTCGGGCACGCCACGTCGTGCGTGAGGAGCGTCGTGTTGGTGACGACGTGCCGCAGCGTGACGACGTCGTTGTGCCGCACGATGCGGCCGCGGCCCGTGTCGGGCAGCTCGCGAGTCGGCTCGACGACCCAGTGGTTGTTCGTGTCGTTGAACGGGTAGGCCGTCACCTGCTGCCCCTGCGACGAGATGCGCCCGTCGTCGTACTTGAGCGGGTACCGGTCCGGGTGCGAGTGCAGGAACGCCTTGGTGCCGCGGTGCTGGATCGTGAGCGTGTCGAAGTACCGGATCTCTGCGAGACAGCGAGCGAGCGCCGCAGAGTCAGTTCCTGGAGCGACGAGGAGCCCGACTCGGTGCCGTGAGAGCTGCGCACGCACCTTCTGCGAGCGCCGTCAACGGGCTGTCGAGGAGCGTCTGCTGGAACGCCGGGCTCATAAAGTCGTCGCCCGAGCCCGACCTCGTGAGGACGGCAAAGTGGACCCAGAACCAGAAGAGGTAGACGCAGGCCGGGACGAGGATGAGGCCGACGACGCGCGCGAAGAAGTGGCGAGTGACGTAGTCCTGCAGGGGGGACGTACCGAGTCAGCTGTGCGCCTGGAGAGAGGGAAAAGGGGGGCAGGAGGGAGGGAGGGCGAGACGCACCATCGAGTGGCCGCGGCGGACGTCGAGGATGTTCCACAGGTCGACGACAACGGCGGTGCCGACGGCGAGGAACGCAAAGAGGCCGACCATCTTGCACGAGATGGTGAGCGACAGGAAGACGCCCGTGAGGACGAGCCAGGTCCACCACGGGCGCGTGAACTCGCTGCGGACGGCGAGGGAGCCGAGTCAGCCGCCGCCGTCGGCGAGAGCGAGACAGAGCCGAGGGAGGGAAGAGGGGCACGCACGAGTAGCGCAGCTTGTGGAAGCGGATGTACGAGTAGAAGGCGAGGCACATGAAGAGGATCATGGGCGCGTCGAGGAGGATGAGGCGGGTCTGGGTGATGTGGGCGTTGTCTGCGAGCAGGAGCGAGCCGAGTCAGCCTGTGCGCTCGCTCCCTAGCAGGACCGAGAGAGGATCGTGGACGCACCGAAGAGGACGAGGAAGGCGCTGAACAGGCCGACGAGCCTCGGGTAGCCGCTCTCCCTCATGATGGCGTAGATGGCGGTCGGGATGGCGCTGCCGAGGAGGGCGGGGAGGGTGCGCATGCCGACGTACGGCACCTTGTTCGAGATGTACGACTCGCCGATGTTGTCGAACTCGTAGTGGCCGTCGTACCCGATGAGCCAGCCCTGGAACGCGAGGAGGAGCTTGGCGCTGCGGGCGCGAAGAGGAGGGGTGTTCTGCGTTAGCTCGTCGCTCCTCCTTCCGGCACGCCAGTCGCAGCACGAGAGGAAGAGGGAGCTCACAGTGGAGGGTGCACGTCGAAGAAGTACTCTCGGCGCAGGTAGTAGCTCGCGAACTTGCCAAAGTGCACCTCGTCGAACCTGCGCGGTGGGCTCAACGTCAGCACTTCTCCTCGTCCACCTCGCTCGAGACACAGAGAAAGGGGACGCACACGACCTGGGCCGGGAAATCGATGTGCCAGAACCGCACGATGGCGGCGAGGACGAAGACGAGGGCGAGGATGGCATAGTCGACCTTGTTCGACGACGACGGCTCCTCGAGCGGGCCCTGCGCGCATGAAGGAGCTCGTACTATGTCAGCTCGAGGTCCCTGAGCGGCGCGCAGGCCGCACGACGCGCTTTCGAGGTCGCGATGAGGCGGTGTCGTGGCGGGCGAGCGGAGCAAGAGGGGAACGCACCTTGTCGAGGAGGTACCCTGGCGCGGCGGGCTTGCCGGCTGCTGTGCTCGCACTGGACTGGACGGGCCAGTCGTCGGTGCGCTTGTCGAGGCGCGGGTCGAGCTGCGGAGGGCCGGGCGAGGTGTCGCGCGACGACGACGTGGGCTGCTGGGGCTTGCGCTGCAGGAGCCGGTCGGCCTGGGACGCCGTGGAGGTCGACTGCATGGCTGCAGGCAGGGGCAGCAGAGCCAGCGTGGGCGGCAGAGTCGGCTGTCGAGCCCAAGAGGGCGCCGTCCTCTCGCTCGTCTTCCCCGCCGCGACCGCGGTACCGCGCCGAGGTGATGAAACTCGAGGCCGTCTCTCAGCTCGACCGGCTGCACGTCAAGGACTGCGAAACGCTGCATAAGATTGCGACTGCGAGAGTGATAAGATCGCGAGCCTCGTCCCCCCGAAGAAAGCTCCTCCACCGTCGCCCAGCGACCTCCCTTCTGCCGACCTGCTCGTTCCCTCCTCCCGTCCCGCTCTAGTCTCCAGCTCTATCCCGACTCTACCGTCCTCCTCTCCTGCACCACCACAAGCACGAGCACGCGCACGCGCACCCGCTCTAGGCGATCTGCTGCGCCTCGGGCGCGTGGTTGCCGTTCTCGACGACGTCGGCCTTGCCCTCCTGGCCGCGCACCTTGTACACGCGGCGGTGCTTGCCGTCGCAGTGCGCGAGGTAGTAGGCGCCGATGGGGATGTCCTCGACGCGGCCGGCGGGCGTGTAGTCCGAGATGTTGTGCTTGTCTTCCCGGAGCTGTTGCGAGGGGGTGCGAGCGAGTGGGGTGGTCGAGTGGGAGGGGAGAGGGGCAGGGCGACAAGGAGAGAGAGGAGGGGGAGAGAAGGGGGAGAGACGGTGGGCGTCAGCGAGAGAGCCTTCAGCGCAGGAGACGGGCGAGAGGAGGACGCACCTGGAGCGCCTGAACAAACTCCTCGCACGGGCGGACCTGGTTGTTCTCGAGGCGCTGCTTGAGGTCGAGCTTGGCCTGCATCTCGCTCGTGTCGCCCTTGACGCGCAGCGAGAAGAAGCTCGCGGCGAGGCCCGAGCCGTACGAGTACATGGCGACGCGCTTGCCCTGGAGCGTCGCCGAGTCGACGCCGTCGAGGAGCGACGCGAGCGCGCCGTACAGCGACCCGGTGTACATATTGCCGAGCTTCTTGCTCGTGAGCGTCGCGGGGCCGACCTTGGCCTTGAACTCGGCCGACGACAGCGCCGTGAACGTCTTCTCGACCTCCTTGTTGAGGACCGTCGTCGCGCGGTCGAGCTCGCCGAGGTGCGACGGGACCGTGGCAAACTTCTCGGCCGTCGGGTTCGAGAGGTAGTCGTTGTAGAGCTGCAGGCGTGTGCAAGAGAGCGGGAGGCCGAGTCAGCCGACGACGAGCCTTTCTCGTCTTGCCGAGGAGGACCGAGCGAGGAGGGAGAGTGGACGCACGAGGCGGGCGTAGCCCTTCTGGACGAGCTTGCCGTACGGCGAGTGGAAGCACGCATAGTCAAAGTCGTCGAGCGACACGTCCTTCTTGTCGCCCTTGGCGTTGCCGAGGCGGCGCGACTCCTTGAGGCGGAAGTGGTCGTACGACGTCTCGAGCGCGGTCGGGTAGCACGTCTGCGTCAACGGGCCGTCGACCTCGGGGTACTCGGACGACAGGTGCGGCTTGTAGAAGTCGTACACGTTGGCCATGTGGGTGCCGTGGACCGCTGCAGGTGGGGGAGCGAGGGGGAGGCGTCAGGCGGGGGTCTTTCGCGCGAGGGGCGGGAGGAGCGCGAGAAGAGGGGGACGCACGCTCGAGAACGAGAGGAGCGTCCGGGCCGATGAGCATGGCGCACGCGCCGGCACCGCCGACCGGGCGCGCACCGCCCTCGGCGTAGATGGCAATGTCGCCCGCGACGACGAGCGCGTAGCGGCCGTCCCAGCTGCTCGACTCGACCCAGTTGCACGCGTTGAAGAGGGCGGCCGTGCCGCCGTAGCACGCGTTCTTCGAGTCGATGCCCTCGATGTCCGAGTTGCCCGGGAACAGGTCCATCAGGATCGTCTTGACCGACTTGCTCTTGTCGATGAGCGTCTCGGTGCCGACGTCGATGCGGCCGATCGACGAGGGCGGGATGTCGTACTTCTCGAGGAGCGACTTGGTCACTGCGCGCAGGCGTGCGAGGGTCAGCGTCGGCTCGTCGAAGGTGCCCGTCTCCTCCTCGTGCAGGGTCTGGTCGCCCGAGCGCGCCTTCGCCGCCCGCCCTCGCTCAGCTCATCCGTGCGAGCAATCCTCCTCGACTCGAGCGCGCAACAAGGAGAGGAAAGGGGACGCACCCGAGAGGAGGAACGAGTTGATGTCCTCGCGGTCGTCGCAGAACGCCATCTTCTCCTGGCCGAGGCCGATCGTGTACTTGCCCGCGGCGACGCCATCGAAGCGCTCGAGGTCGGCCTCGTCAATGCAGCGCAGAGGGAAGTACAGGTCGATCGCGTCTGCGCGCGCGGTTGGGGGAGGCGGTGGAGGAGGGTCAGCTCTCGCGCAGCTGCGGGCGGCAGGGAGGGCTGGGAGGAGGACGCACGGATGCCGACGTTCTGCGGGCGGGTGGCCGGGTTGGGCGCAAAGGGCTGGAAGCGCGAGGACGACATGGTGCGATGAGGGTTGGTGGAGAAAGGGGGGAGGGAGGTGGGCAAGGGCGAGGCGGCGACGGCGAGGCGGGGCGGGCTGGTCGGGTGCGAGGCTGCTGGTCGAGAGAGGGCACAGAGCTGAGCCGGAGGAGAGAAAGCACAGAGCGGTGGAGAAAGTCGAGAGGAGGCGCGAGCAGCGGCAACCGCCTCGTTCGACAGCTTCGACGCGCCGAAAGTGCGAGACTCCTCTCCCTCTCACGCGCTCGAGCAGCTCTCAGAGTTCAATCATGCTCGTACGATGCACTCACGAGCGCACCCCGCTCCCTCGCCGCCCAAGTCGAGCCACTCCCTCCTCGCCCGACTCGCTGCTCGAGCCCGTCGCGCCGTTGCCTCCCCGCTCAGAACCTGCTCCCCTCAGCCGCCCTCGGGAACGCCGTGCACTCGCGCACGTTGCCCTCGCCCGTCAGCAGCCCGACGAGGCGCTCCCACCCCAGCCCGAACCCGCCGTGCCGGGTCGTGCCGTACCGCCGCAGGTCGACGTACCACCCGTACGCGCCCTCGTGGTCGAGGCCGTGCGCAGCCATGGCGGCGACGAGCCGCTCGCGGCGGTGCTCGCGCAGGGACCCGCCGGCGAGCTCGCCCAGCCCGGGCACGAGCAGGTCGAAGCACGCCGTCGTCTGGCGCTCGGCTCCTGCGCCCGCGCTCGCGCCGGCCGCGCCGCCGTCGTCATTGGCGAGCATGTAGAACGGCTTGAGCGCGGTCGGGTAGTCGGTGACGAACAGCGGGCCGCGCACGTGCTCCTCGGCGAGCCAGCGCTCGTGCTCGGTCTGCAGCCCTGCGCCCCACACGGGCGCGAACGAGAACGCGTCCGGGTGCGCGTGGGCGTGCGCCGCGAGGAGCTCGACCGCGCGCGTGTACGACAGGCGCGGGTACGGCGCGGGCGAGAGGAGCGCGGCGTACTGCGCCTCGAGGGCGGGCGAGTGCGCCGCAAAGTGCGCGGCGACGTCGGGGAGGGCGTGGGTGTGGGCCGCGATCGCGCGCACGGTCGACTCGGCGATGTGCATGACCTGGTCGAGCGCGGTCGGGACGTCGGCGTCGAGGAAGGCCGCCTCGGCCTCGAGCATCCAGAACTCTTGCAGGTGCCGCGACGTGTCGCTCTTCTCGGCGCGGAAGCAGGGCGCAAAGGTGTAGGCGCGTTGGAGCGACGACGTGATGGCCTCGAGGTGGAGCTGGGTCGAGACGGTGAGGTAGCGAGAGGGTGTCGGAGGAGGGGCGGGTTTGGGCGAGTCGGCGGTCGGGCTTGGTGGTGGAGAGGGTGGGGCGGTGCTCGCCGGCGTGGGTAGCTCGGGTGTGCCCTCGACGACGCGGAACACCTCGCCGGCGCCCTCGCAATCGGACGACGTGATGATAGGCATCTCGACCCGGACAAAGCCTTCTCGCTGCGAGCAGTGCCTGCCGACGTCAGCGCGCCGACCCAGAGAGAGCGCGCGAAGGGGAGAGACATGAACGCACTCGGAATTGATCAGAGAGGGCCCAGTTCATCTCGCTCCTGACCCGGAGCATCGCCGCCGGCCCGTCCTTCCTCGGGCGCAGGTGCGCGTTGCGGCGCAGGACGGGGAGAGGGATGCCCTGCTTCGTCTTCGGCATCGGGTACGTCTGCAGGAGGACGTCAGCTTCAGGTCGAGAGCGGTAGAGACGTCGAGAGGGAACGAGACGCACCTCGGCGTCGCTCTCTCCGACGAACGTGACCTCGTCGACCTTGAACTCCTTGGCCTGGCCCTGGCCTCGGCTGTCGACCCATGCGCCGCGCAAGCTTGCCGAGCATCCGACGGTGAGGCTGCAGGACGCAAGAGAGCATCAGCGAGGGTACGCTTGCGAGGTGAGAGGGAGGGAGAGGAGGGAGGGAGGGAACGCACCCGTCGTCGAGGCCCTTTGGGAGGACGACCTGGACGCCGCCGACCTGGGTGCCGTCGCTGAGGACGGCGAACGAGACGTTCTTCTGCCTGCGCACCGAGCGGACCCAGCCGCTGAGCGTGTCGGGTGCCGGACCCGGGCTGGACGAGGCGGCGGCGAGCGAGGCGGCGACGGTGGTCGGGAGCGGGGGTGGCGGGAGGCGCGCGCACGCAGTCGAGTGCAGTTGCCTTGCTGGGCTGAGCAGAGCTGGCAGGCGGGGTCGGGGAGCCATGCGAGCTTGCGGGAGAGGACGAGCAGATGAAGATGAGGCGACGACAGATGGGCTGCGCTCGACCTCGCCCTCCTCACTCTTGCTACGCATGCCGCGCCTGTACCTCATCTCCAAGTGCGTCTTAGCCCCCTCATCCAGTCCCGCAAGCACCAGCTGACCGCCGTTCCCCCTCCCTCCTCCCTCAGGTGGGGCGACGTCCTTCTCGGCGCGACCACGGGCATCTGGGGCTACTGGCTCTACGAGCGACGCCTGCACCGTCCCGACGGCGAGCGCCTCGCCGACCTCGTCCGCTGGAAGCTCGACCAACGCGCGACCCTCTCGGCCCTCAAGACCCCGACCGCAGCCGCGACGAGCCAGGCCGACCAGGACGGCTGGGAGGAGCTCGAGCGCGAGCTCAAGCTCAAGGAGCAGGATGCGCTGAAGCTGGGCGTGCGGTCCTGAGGCGGGCGGCTTTCGGTTTCGTGCAGGTGCTCCTCTCGGTGCGTTCCTCTTCCTCTCCTGCTCTCTCTCTCGCGACCCGCAGCTGACGAACTCGTCTCTCTCCGTCTCGCAGATGTTGTAACGATGATCATGTCCCAAATTCTCGAGCCTCGAGAGCCGCTCGTGAGAGTCTAAAGCGCGTGCGAGTACAACACAGTCCGTCCTCGTCCCGCTCGCTCTAAGGCTACGACGGCCGCTCGACAAGCCTCGTCTCGCCGCCGTTCCACGCCGCGACGCGCAGCTCGGTTAGGAGCGACACCTGGCTGCCGCTCGTGCCGACAAAGTGGGCGCCGAGCGACAGGATGGCCTGGTCGACGACGGCGTCGGCCCACGGCGCCGCGTCGCCGTACCGCTCGTCGAGGATCGCCGCCGTCCCGAGCGCGCGGTGGTTGACGCGGTACCAGCCGAGCATGTCGATGGCGCCGAGGAAGTCGGTGTCGTCCTGCTCGTCGGTCGTGACGAGGACTGCGAGGGGAGCGAGGGGAGCGAGGGAGGTGCGAACGCGGGTCAGCACGAGCGCTCGAGGGCGGCGTGTGCGGTCGAGTGTGCGTAAGAGTGCGAGAGAGGTAAAGAAAGGGAAGTGAACGCACTCTTGGTCCCAGGCGGAGAGAGGTCGAGGAGCGGCTCGAGCTTCTCGATGTAGCGGTCGACCGTCGGCGTGCAGTTCTCGCCGGCCGAGCACCAAGACTGCGCGCAGGAGAGAAGAGAGGGAGAGTCAGCTCGCTGCTCGTCCCGGCTGTGCGCCCAAGAGGCTCGAGGAGGGGAAGGAAGGGAGCGAGGGGCTCACCTTGAAGTCGCCGCGGCGCAAGTGGATCGTGATGAGGTTCTTGGGGACGTAGTCGAGCCCGAGCGTGTGGTGCGTCGCGTTAAGCGCGATGTCCCAGATGCCGGGCGCAAAGTCGACGTACTGCCCGACGGCCCACCACTCGGGGTGCGTCCCCCTCGCCGAGAGGGCGAGCATGTCCTTGAGCTCGCCGTCGCCGCGCTGCTGCCCGCGGAAGCCCTCGTACCACGCCCATCCCGTGGCCTGCGCGCCCGCGTGCGCGAGGTCCCACAGGCTGCTGTAGCACAAGAGCTGCGAGTCGAGCATGTTGCGCGGGATCTCGCGCCCCTTCTTGTCGGCAAACGTGCGCAGGCGCTTCAAGCGGTCCTCGTCGTCAAAGTCGAACAGCGTGAGGGCCTCGACCGAGTTCTGGAGGTGCCCGCCGGGCCGAGGGACGTGCCAGATCGTCTGGTCGAGGTTGTGCTCGTCGAACGAGCGCCCGCCCTCGAACGAGTTGACGCCCATGTAGCACCCGATCTCGTCGCGCTCGGTCGTCGCGTGCGCTCGGTCGAGCGGCTTGACCTCGTCCCAGAAGACAAAGAGGGCGCCGTGCTCGCGCCGGTACTTGCCAAAGTCCATCAGGAGGTCGGCCGTGATCATCGAGTCGCCATAGTGGTCGGCGTCGCGGAAGCTCGGGCTAGGTCGGCGCAAAGGTTGAGGTCGAGTGAGAGGGGCAGGAGGAGGGCGCGAAGGGCGAGACGAGGGCGAGGGGAAGGGAGAGAGGGCGGAGCGAGAGTCAGCGTCCAGGCCTCGGGCTCGAGTCAGGCGAGCGAGCGGGAGACGCACATGATGGCGACGCGCTGCGTGAGGTGAGCGAGGTAGAGCTGGCTCAAGACGGTGAGGAACTGGCCGGACCAGCCGCTCCAGGTGTCGAGGCTGTCGACGAGGGGGAGGGAGGGAAGGTCAGCTCTGCGCTGCGAGACGGCTCAAGGGCGACGGAGATGCAGACGCACGTGAGGTACCGCAGATCAGGTCGGAGTGCATCGTGGTACGACCGTGCTGGTGCCGCCGACGTGAGGAGCTGCAGGGCGAGGAGGTGAAGGTCAGCGCCGGTCCGTCCACGACAGCAGGAGGAGCGACCTTGCTCGCGCAAGGCCGCCTGCAGTGCACATGAGAGAGAGAGAGCGCTGGACGCACCGTCGTCGCGTTCGGCACCGCCCCTGTCCTCGCCCCCACTCTCGCCAAGCTGGGCGGCGGCGGGCCAAACACTTCGCGCTTCTCCTCACGCCTGCCACCGCTGAAGGCCCACAGCAGGAGCACAAGCGCTGCTGCGACGCCGCCGCCGACGGCGAACCGCCTCGTGCGCTCCTGCTGGCGCCGCTTGAGCGACGACGCTCGCCGGAGCCCTGGCGGCGGCGCGATGCGCAGGTCGCGCGTCTTGGCCTCCGGGTGGCCGAGCTCAACGTCGTGGGAGCTCGTGGCGAGGCTCGTGTACGGCGCCATGGCCAGCTTGCGAGGTGGGAGGGCGACGGTGGCAGAGCTTGGCTGAGCCGATCTTGCTCAGCGACCGGCCGCGGTGCCGCTCAATTTCCGAGACGCTCGCTTGCGCGCCGCGGTTGCACGACCTATGGAACAAGCCGAGAGCTCAAGATAGCTTCGAGAGGCTGTAGCGGTCGAAGAAGCTGGGCTCCCGCAGGATGCACCGCTCGCGGTCGGACCTCTCGCCGACCTTCGCAAACGGCAGCGGCTGCGGTTTGCTCGACAGCGCACCCCAAAGTCTCGATGCAGGAACGCGCAGCTGCTCACGTCGACTACGAGATGGAGATCGAGCCTGCAGTACAACACGAGCGCACCATGCTACGCCTCACCTCCTCGTTCGCGCCCAGTCTATCGCCGCTGCGACCATGCCGCCTTCACGATCGAGTAGACGGGGAGCGTGATCACTGCGAACAGGAGTAGAGTCAGCTGCGAACTGAGGCGGCGAAGAGCGAGAGGGGAACGCACTGAGCGCCGAAAAAACCTGTCCGAAGGACCAACTGAACTCGCCCGCCGCGAGGACGTTCTTGTTCGCCGCGAGGAAGTAGACGGAGAAGCTCACAAGCATCCAGACGACCTGCGCGCGAGAGAGAGGGAGAGAGAGGCGTCAGGAGCGTCGGCGGCGTCTGCAGGACGAGAGGGACGCACCCAGATGAGGAACGAGACGCCGAAGACGAGTCGGGGCGAGCCGCTGTAGGTCGTGACGACGTCTCGCTGCAGGGCGTCGGCGACGTCGCGCATCTGTATGAGTGAGCGGGAGGAGGGAGAGAGGGAGAGACGGGTAGGAGGGGGAGGGAAGACGGTCGCGAGCGCGTCAGCTGCTGCACCTCCTCCTCGTGGCATGGAAGCGGAATGAGACGCACGAGGTGGTTGATGATGGTCGCGATGAAGATCGCGACGCCAAGCATCATGAAGCCGATGTCCTGTGAGGTGCGAGAGCGTCAGAGCGTGCGCCGAAAGAGCCAGGGGAGGAAGGGGGACGTGCGGCGTAGAGGATGAGCGTCGCGGCCGAGCCTGCGAGAGGGCGCTGCGTCAGCTCTCACTCGACGTGCTCGACCGACGAAGGAGGAGGAGGACAGGGACGCACCGAGACCCTCTGTGCAATTGGGCTGCGCGAGCGTGACCCTCGTCCCGCCCGTCGCCCCTCCAAGCACGCCCAAGACAAGCGCCGCGCCCCAGATCAGCACGCTCGCGCCAAAGCCAATGTACAGCACCCAGTGGCTGCCCGGGATGCCGCAGCACGGCGGGCGCGCGCCGCCGAGGTCGAGCACGAGCGCCGGGTTGTCGTCGATGACACGCGCGAGGCGCTTGCGGCTCAGGCGGCCGTGACTGCTGCGCCCGCGGTGCCGCAGCGAGCGCTTATCGTCGTCGCTCGACGAGCTGTGCCCGCGCTCCATCTCGCCGAGGACGTCGAGGACGAGCTGCTGCGCCTCGTCTTTGCGCTCTTCAGGCGATTTCTGGCCCGTGACGGCCCAGGGAGGGCTGACGGCTGCGGTGCGGCGTCAGCGGGTGCGACTCGAGCGCTCGTCGGAAGGAGGAGAGGAGGGCGACGCACCGATCTGCGGGCAGAAGCTGACAGTCAGCTCGACTCGAGCGGGCTGAGCGCGAGAGGGAGATCAGGACTTACTGCGGCGAGAGGTATGAGGCTCGAGAAGGCAAGCAGCAGCGCATATGCGGCGTGGAAGAAGTCTGCGGGCTCGGCAAGGCGTCAGTGCGCGCACTTGTAAGGGCGAAGGGGACCAGGTGGAGGAGCGGGACGCACCGAGGCCGCTCGAGTCCGAGAGCAGGTAGCCCAGCAGCGACACGGCATAGGCGTTGGCCTGGATCAGGTTCGAGAGGAGCGAGGATGGTGCGGATGAAGGCGCGATGGCGATGGCTGCGACTGTGCGACGAGGAGGAGGGTCGTGCGGCCCCTCGAGCGGGTCCGCGAAGAGGGAGACGAGGACGCACTGGATGACAAGGACGAGAAGGCGAGTGAGATGTGGCCGCCGAGCCCGCTGATGCCTGCGTTCGGGCAGATCCTGCAGCAGGTCGAGGAGGAGGAGTCAGCTCGGGAGGTCGGGAAGGACGAGGAGAAAGGAGAGCGCACCCGCAGCAGACTCCCTCTGAGGGCGGTGCGAGGCAGTACTCGGCGACCGTCATATCCGGGCACAGCTCTGCGAAGAGGGTGTCGGCCTTCATCGCATGGTGTGGCGGTGCGGTCGAGCTGGGAGGCGGGCGGTACGAGCGGGAGACTTGGCGCGAGGAGGCACAAGCGAGGCTCTGGCGGCAGCGACTCGTGTGGGCGCAGCAGCTGTGGCGCGCCTAGCTAGCAGGAGTGGTGAAGCACAGAAGCAGAGCTCCATCAACTCGAGCAGACCGAGAACGGACGGACCGGAGAGTCCGCGGCGCCGGCGAGCAGCAGAGGAGGCGCGAGCCGGTCGACTGAGATGCGCAGCGCGGAGAGAAAAAGGTGCACAGCTCTGTGCACGGATGCGCAGCGCACACAGAGCAGCTGGCAGCAGCGGTGGGAGCGATCCGCTCGGGAGGAGAGCGAGACGAGGAGAAGTCGCCTTACGCCGCGGGGGAAGGCGCTGCGGCTGATGTCGCGCGCGCAGTGCAGCTAGAGCACTGTCACAGACCCACTGAGCGCACAGCACGAGCCAGGCCGGGTAGTGGGAGAGCGACCCGCCCTCGAACAACTTCATCGCCGTCCTCCTCTCCCCACACCACACCCACCTCTGTGCCGCACCTCGCGCCAGAGCCGCGCGAGCATGGCGACCACACGCCTCGAGCACTGGTTCGCGTCCGTCGCCCCGGGCGAGCACTCGAGCGGGCTCGCTCTGTGGTTGTTCGGCCTCGAGGCGGGAGCCGCCGACAGCAGCCCCTTCGCGTACCAGCTCGTCGAGCGCGTCGCCAAGGACACGTTCAAGACCGTGCGCAACGGCGAGGCCCTCACCGTCCAGCTCGTGGGCCGCCTCGACGCTGCCCGCTCCAAGGCCGCAGGTGCGTTCCTCCTCCCGCTCTCTCCTCTCTCGAGCGCGCGCGCTGCAAGCCCGGATAAGCTGACGATGCGCGCAACAGGTGTCCTCGAGGTGTACCGCGAGAGCTTCGAGGCCGGCATCAGCGAGCACGTCGACATGCTCCTCCTCAACGCCCGCACCCTCCCCGCCCCACCTCTCGACCTCGCCGCCGCCTTCCCTCCTCCCGCACCGCGCGACGCCCTCGACGCCGCCGTCCACGGCAGCGACCGCCTCCCCGAGTCGCTCTTCGACCTCGGCACGGGCTACCGCGCGCCGCTCGACGCGCCGCACAGCCGCGAGGCGCTCGCCGAGGAGCTGCGCCAGGCCAAGGCGCGCGCCGCCAAGGGCAAGCAGCGCGCCGGCGAGGGCGACGTCGCCGTTCCGCCGCCGCTGCGCGACCGGGACGAGGTGCAGCCGGCAGTGGAGGAGGAGCCGGTCGAGGAGGAGGTGGCGGCGGAAGGAGGGGAAGTCGAGCAGCTCGAGCAGCCCGCCGAGGCGTGCGACGAGCCCGAAACGACTGCCGCCGCGCCTACATCGGTACCCGCTGTCGGCGCGGCTGCCCTCCCCCAGCAGCCAGATCGCGACACATCCGCCGCCGCCGACGACGCTCCCCCTCCCTCCGCCGCACCGCCTTCCACCGCCCTCGCCTCCCCTTCTCGCGCCACATCCTCCCTTACCCGCCCTCGCCGCACCACCACCGTCGCCTCGCCCCTCTCCCACCCGCCGCCCCTCCCCTACCGCGTCCCCAAGCCCCGCCACTTCCTCGCCGCCGCCGTCTCGACCTTCTTCCGCAGCCCGACTTGGCGCACCGCGCACGCCCACCACCGCGGCGCAAAGAGCGCTGTCGTCGGCGTCGAGGTCGCCATTGCGCGCGCGCTCGCTGAGGGGCTCGGCAAGGGCGCCGCGGCGGCGCAGGCGAGCGAGGACAAGGGGCCCGAGCCGCCGGCGGGCACGGCTGTGGTCGATGCGCCGGTGCAGGCGGCCATCGAGAAGGGCGTTGAGTCTGTGCCGGGCCTGGCGCCGGCGGTCGAGCAGGACGGCGGGCCGCTCGAGGGCGCAGACGTCGCGCAGGACGCACCGCCCGTCGGCGCGCCCGAGCCCGCGAGCGCGACCGCCGAGACGGCGGCGGCGTCGCCAGCGGTAGTCGAGGACGTCGACGCGTCGGGCGACGCGCCCATGCGGTCACTGTCGCCGTCGCTCGCCGCCGCCGCAGAAGCCGGTCCGGCTGCGGGTGCGGCGGTCGACGAGGACGTCGTCATGGGCGACGCCGAGGAGGCCGAGGAGGTCGTCGTCGAGGAGCACATCGTCCAGGAGGAGGTCATCGCCGAGGAGGAGGCCGAGAAGGTTGAGCAGGCCGAGCGGGTCGAGGAGCATGCGGTCGAGTTCAAGGACGTCGTCGAGGAGAAACCCGTCGCCGCAGCCACTGGTGCGTCCGACCTCTCCTTTTCACTCCTAGGGAGCTCTCATACTGACTCGCTGTACATGCTCGCAGGCGACGCTCCCGACTCACACTCGCGCCTCGCCTCTCCCGCGCCCTCCTCCTCCCGCCATTCCTCGCCCGGCCTCCCCCTCCCCGCCTCGTCCGGCGGCTTCTCGTCTCTCTTCCACGACTCGGCCGACGACGACGACAACGCCGACGAGTCGGCCGACCTCACGGCGCAGGCCATCAGCGACTTTGTCGAGCGCGACCTCGCGAGCAGCGTCGCCGACGAGGACGAGTACGTCGCCGAGCAGCTCCTCTCGGCGAGGACGCCGACCGCTGCGACGCCGAGCAAGCAGCCCGCACTCGCCGAGGCCGCAGGTACGCCCACTGCGAGCTCGGCGCGCCCAGCCTCGGCTGCGCATGAGCTCGTCCAGGCGTCGCCCGAGCACCAGGGCAGCGCTGCCCAGCCCGCCGTCATCGCCGGTGCAGCTGCCGCTGTCGTGCCGGCTGCTGTGCTCGCGCAAGGCGAGCAGCACGCCGTCGAGCACGCCGCCGAGCCGGGTGCGGCCGCGCTCGAGTCGAGCAAGAAGGACGTCGCGCCCGAGTCGCGCTCGCCGGCTCTCGGCGAGGCGCAGACGCCGCCCGGAGGCGCGTTTGCTCGCAACGATGACGAGGCGGGTTCTGCGGCCCGCGTCGAGGGCAGCGTTGCCTCGGACGGCATCAGCGCCGGCGCGCAGCCTGCGTCCCCCGAGCGCACGTCGCCGCGCTCGCCGGCCCAGGGCGCCCTTTCCGCGCCCATGCTTACGCCGACGGGCTCGCCCGAGCGGACCGCCGCGTCGCGCTCACCGTCTGCGCAGCCCCTCGTCGCCGCGCAGGCGCCTGTCGAGGAGCAGCCGCAGCAGCAGCTCGCCGCCGCCGCCGCCGCCGTATCCCCTCCCGGCGACGACTCGCCCGTCGAGGATGTCGTGCGCGAGACGATCGAGGGCGTCGCCGAGAATATCGCCGCCGAGCTCGTCGCGACGGCCGTCGGCGAGGCGGTCGAGCCCATTGCCGGCGCCGCCATCGGCGAGGCGGTCGCCGAGCTCGCGAGCGACGTTGCGGGCGGCGTCGTCGGCGATGTCGTGAGCGAGGTCGTGGACGCGGCGGCGGCCGTCATAGACTCGCTCGCGCGGCAGGAGCCGGCGAGCCCGGCTGGGTCGGCGAGCGCGGCGGGCTCACCCCGCTCTCCGAGGCGCTCGAGCCCGCAGGCGTCGTCGGGCGTGCCGTCGCCGCCGAGGCGGCGGTCGCAGAGCATGCGCTGGGCGCCGAGCATCCCGGCGCAAACGGCGGGCGAGGCTGCTTCGGCCGCAGCGCAGGAGCCGGTCGTCGGGGCCGAGCAGGAGAGCACCGTGCGTCCTCATCTCCCTCCTCCACCTTTCGTGCAGCTCAAGACCGCTACTGATACCCTCTTCCCCCCGCAGACTGCCCTCAAGACCAGGTCGCGCCGCTCGCTCGGCTCGACCTCGCGCTCACCCTCCCGCTCTGGAGCCGACCTCGAGCCCGCCCGGGTCGAGCCCTCTTCTCCTGTCGCCAGCACGAGCAAGAGCGCGCCGGCCCCCGGGCGCGGCAAGTCGAAGACGGCGGCGGCCGCCGGGAAGGCCCGTGCGCCGCCCTCGCCCCGCAAGGTCGTCCCCTCGTCGCCGCACGACGTCTTCGGCCCCGTCGTCTCGACCTCGCCGCCCAAGTCGACGGCTGCCCCCTCGGCGCCTGTCGAGCGCAAGAAGGACGTTGTCGCCGAGCCGCCTCGCGCATCGTCGTCCGACGCGAGGAAGGGCAAGGCTGCGCCCGCCCGGTCAGCCGGGGCGACGTCGGCCCGCAAGCGCAACAAGCTCCTCTTCGATGGCGTCGAGATCCCCCTCCGAACGACGTTGCGCTCGTCGCACAACGAGGTCGCCGTCCCGGCTCACGCTCCCCAGCCGTCAACCTCGACCGCTCCCGCACCTCGCGCCCGTTCCACCCCTTCGACCGCACCTCGCCCGACCAAGGTCAAGGCTCCGCGCCGGTCGGCGCACGCCGGCGCCCCGACCAAGCAGCCGCACGCTCCCGCCGCCTCGACGTCGGCGCCGAGGAAGCGCACGGTCCCCTCTCTCACGCTCGCCGCTGACTCGGACTCGGACGACCCGCTCAGCCGCCCTGCGCCCCAGCACCGCACGAGCGCGAGCGCAGACCGTGCCACGCCCGAGCAGGACAGCGACAGCGACGACGCCGAGGTCGCCGAGAGCTTGCTCAGCCCGAGGGCCAAGACGAGCAGCGTGCGGCGCCGCAAGTCGGCGAGCGCGCCGCACGGCGACGACGTCGAGGAGCGGGCGTCTGAGCAGCACGGCTCGTCGCCCATCGCCGTCCTCCCGGCCTCGTCGGCGCGCAAGGGGCGAGGCCGCAAGCGCGTCGTCCCCTCGTCGTCGCCTCCGCCGGCCGATGCCGCCGCCCCTCCTCACAAGAAGCCCCGCCGCTCCGTCGCCGTCGCCTCTCCTCCTCCACCTGCCGGCCGCCCTCCCGCGCGCAAGCCGTCGCTCGCAGGCAAGCACCGCACCTCCTCCTCGACCACGAGCGCGAGCGCGCCGCGCAAGACGCCGCAGGCCGGCACGTCCGTCTCGAGCGCGACCCCCTCCGTGCCGCTCACGCCGTTCACGCCCGCTGCGGCGGCGACGGCGCCGTCGTCGGTCGACGAGCGCGAGCGCGAGCCCGCCGGCGGCACCTCGTCGGCGGCGCGCCCGAGGCGCACGCGCAAGTCGACCGACAGGTGGTGGGACCTGCAGATCGGGTCCGACACGGGCGGCTCGGCGTCGGCGTCGGGCAAGAAGCGCGCGCGCGACGACGACGACGACGAGGAGGAGGAGGGTGAGCGCAAGAATGCGCACCTTGGCCGGCCGGCCAAGCGCAAGGCGCCCGTCGGTGCCTCGCGCGCCGCCGCCCGTGTGACGGTCGAGGCCAAGTCGGCGTCCGTCTCGGTCGTCGCCGACGACAACGACAACGAGGACGACGAGGACCCACTCAGCATGAGCAACGCGCGCGCCGCCGAGCCCGAGCGCTCGCCGTCGCCCGCGCCCGCGCACTCGCCCGTACTCGTCGGGTCGTCCCCGCCCGTCGTCGTCGCCGACCCGCCCAAGAAGAAGCGCCGCAGGACGACCATCGACGTCGTCGTCCCCTCGCGCCGGACCTCGTCCGCCACCTCGGCGCGCGAGCAGGCCGCCGCGCCGCCTCCGGCTCGGCCGAGGGCCAAGGCGCGCGCGAGCGGCGTCGCGGCGGTGCAGAAGGTCGTCGCTGCTGCGCAGCGTAAGCCCAAGCCTAAGGCGAACGGCAAGGGCAAGGCGCGCGCGGTCGAGTCGAGCGAGGCCGAGAGCACGTTCGAGGCGGCGAGCACGTCGGAGGACGAGGTGAGCGAGGTGAGCGAGGACGAGGACTGAGTCGGAGGGGCGGCGGGAGCGCTTGAGCGCTTGGAGCAGTAGCTTGGAGCAGCTTGCAGTGGAACGCTTGCGCATGTTGCGAACCGGTCCGGGCCTCTCGTTCTTGCTCTCGAGAGGGAGAGGATGGACGAACGGCGATACAGAGAGGCGAGCCCAGCCCGAGAGAGAGAAGAAAGAGAGAGCACTTCTACGCAGCGCAACCACGACGAGGACGCACGGACCCTCCTTCACTTCTTGTACTCGTACTTGTCCCACCCGACCTGCTCGAGCGTCTCGACCTTTGCGAGCACCTCGTCCTCGAGCGTGCTCGCGTACTCGTCGAGCCGGCGCTGCAGCTTTGGCTGGTACGTCGCGAGGATCCTGACGGCGAGGAGGGCGGCGTTGGTCGAGTTGTTGATGCCGACGGTCGCGCAGGGGATGCCGCGCGGCATCTGCACGATCGAGTACAGCGAGTCGACGCCGTCGAGGACGGAGGCCTTTACGGGGACGCCGATCACGGGCAGCGACGTCGCGCTCGCGATCATGCCGGGCAGGTGCGCCGCGCCGCCCGCACCGGCAATGACGACCTTGACGCCGCGCCCGGCGGCGGCGTGCGCAAACTCCTCCATGCGCATCGCGGTGCGGTGCGCCGACACGATCGAGAGCTCGAACGGGACCTCGAACCGGTCGAGCGTCTCGGCGGCGGCCTTCATGACGGGCAGGTCCGAGTCGGAGCCCATGACGACGCTCACGAGCGGGTTGGCGCTCGGGAACCCGCGCCGGGGCGTGCACTCGTCGAGGCGCTCGGGCTCGGCGTACGACCCGGGGAGGAGCGCCGCGAGCTGGGCAATCTGGTGCCGCGCGTCGGCGTCCGACGTGCCGAGGACGGTGATGTGGCCCATCTTGCGGCCCGGGCGGCACCCGGCCTTGCCGTACATGTGCACGGCGGCGCCGAGCGCGATGGCCTTCTCGACGACGCCGCCCGGCTGGAGAAAGTCGCGCGCGGCGTCGGACGAGTGGCCGAGGAGGTTGAGCATGGCGGCGGCGGGCGGCGTGAGGGCGATGCGCGGCAGCGGGAAGCCGAGGATGGCGTACAGGTGCGCCGTGTACTGCGACACGTTGCACGCCTCGATCGAGTAGTGGCCCGAGTTGTGCGGCCGCGGCGCGATCTCGTTGAGGAGGAGCGAGCCTGCGGGCGTGCGCACGAGCGAGTCAGCCTCGCCGTCGCTCGCTCTTGTCGCTCGACGTCTCGAGGAGGAGAGGACGCACCGTCGTCCATGAGGAACATCTCGACGCCAAAGACGCCGACGGCGCCCTCGCCGAGCGCGTCGATCGCCCTCATGGCGTCCTCCTGCGCGCGCTCGTCGACGCTCTTGCCCTTGACGGCCCTCTCGCCGCGCTGCTTGTGCCCGACCCCGCTCGCCGCCGTCGCCGGCGGGCGCAGCGGCGCGTACACGATGTGGCACACGCTGTCGCGGTGGATCGTCTCGACGGCCGGGTACGCGCGCGTGTCGCCGCTCGCGCCGCGCACGACCATGACGGCGACCTCCTTGGTAAAGGGCGCGAACTTTTCGGCGTACAGGCGGTCGGTGAGCGGGCGGGCGCCCGGGGCCGAGAGGGACGCGGCGGGGATGAGGGCGTCGAGCGCGGCGCGCACGGCGGCCGGGTCGCCCGAGCGCAGGACATAGTTGCCGCGGCCGTCGTAGGCGAGGTGGCGCGACTTGAGGAGGAACGGGTAGCCGAACTGGGCGCCGGCGGCCGTGACGGCGGGAACGAGGGCGGCGAGCGGGTCGGCCGACGAGACGGGCGCGTGCGGGTCGGCGGCGATGGGGAGGAAGGGCGCGACGGGGACGCCGCGCTCGGCGAGGTGCACCTTCTGGAGGTACTTGTCCTGGATCGTGCGGATGATGCTCGGCGCGGGGAAGACCTGGATGCCCTGGCCCGAGCGGCCGCCGGTCGTCGCGAACTCGTTGGCGACCTCCTCGAGGGCGTCGACGTTGACGTGCTCGATCTCGACCGTGAGGACGTCGGCCTGGCGGGCGAGCTCGCGGATCTTTGTCGCGTCGGTGAAGGCGCCGTCGATGTGGGCGAGGGGCGTGCTCGACGAGGCAAAGGCGGGCAGGACCTGGGGCTGCGACACCTGCTTGGCCGGGGCGGTGACGTCTGGGTCGAGGGTGACGACGGGGATGGCCATGGGGCTTGCGGCCTGGAGGAGCATGCGGCCGAGCTGACCGCCGCCTGCATTGGTGCGACGATGGCGCCGAGAGTCAAGAGAGCGGGGAGGGAGGGATGGGGAGGAGGGGAGAGGTCAGCGAGGTGGTCTCTCGTTCCTCGAGGTTGCTGTGTAGCTCTATGTCACTGCAAGAGCGAGCATGTCCCGCCCAGCTAGCCCCTGCTCGTCCAGAGAGAGGGTGCGGCGAGGACGACGAGTTGGCGGGAAAGTGCGGGCGGTGCAGATGGCGCATCTCGGCGACGGCGGCACGAGGTTGGGCGGGGGCTGGCTCGTAGGAGAGTGGACGGACCGAGGACGCCAATGACCTTGTTGTCGAGCATCTTGAGCGGGTAGAGCGGGGTCGAGTGAGGTCGAGCCGAGTCGAGCTCCTCCTCCCGCGGCCGGCCGCCGTCCTCATCTCTCGCCGCCGCCCTCTCGCTCCTGCGCCACCTCGAGCCACTCGAGCGACCACCGCGAGCCACCTCCACACCCACCCCACCCACCATGCGCCCCTCGCTCGCCCTCTTCAAGAACACGTCCCGCTCGGCGCTCAACTACAAGCGCGCCCAGACGGGCCTGTACGACGGCCGCAGCATCCAGTCCGGCAACAACGTCGGCGAGACGTTCAACAACAAGACCCGCCGCAGGTGGCTCCCCAACGTCCACTCGAAGCGCGTCTACTCCGAGGCCCTCGGACGCTCCCTCGCCCTCAAGGTCACCGCCGGCGCCCTGCGCACCATCGACAAGGTCGGCGGGCTCGACAAGTACCTGTTCCGCGTCAGGCCAGAGCGCCTCGGCGACAAGGGCATGGAGCTGCGCCAGATGGTCCGTCCCTCCTCCTCCTCATCCTCCTCTCTCTCTCTCTTGGACCTCGGCTCACCCTCCTTCTGCACCCGCCCGCAGGTCCAGGACGCGCACGCCCAGGTCAAGGCAGCACGGCGAGTGGCGGCGGGCGAGCAGGCATGAGGCGGGTCGCCCTTTCCCGGCGGGCTCGCTCTCGCGGCGAGGAGGAGCGAGGAGGGAGGTCATGTACTAGCGCCGCCTGTTTGTGCGCGCTCTCTGTAACGATACGAGCATCTCGCAGTACCCGAGTCGCGTTCCACGGCCCCTCGAGCGAGAGAGCGAGAGCGAGAGAGAGAGCTACACGAGCCTCGCGCCCTGCTCGACCACGAACGCCGCCTGCGCCTGCGCCTGCGCCGCGCCAAACACCGCCTGCGCCCCCCCTCCTCCCGCTCCTCCTCCCGCCGCTCCCGCTCCAACGCCGAGCCCAACGCCCGCCGTCCCGAGCCCCGCCCCTCCTCCTCGCCCTCCCAGCCCAAGCCCCGCCGCGCCGCCGCCGCCGTGATACACGCCCAGCGCAACCGCCGCGCCGGCGATCGCGACGCCGCCGACGACGAGCCAGCCGTGCGGGCCGAGATTGAGCCCGAGGCTCGACGAGCGGCGCGCGGCGCGGCGCGGGCCCGAGCGGGAGGGGCGGTCGACGAGCTCGAACCCTGCGTCGTCCGGCTCGCCGTCGGCTGCGTCCGCATCGGCGTCGAGCGGCGGCGCACCCGGTCGGTCAGGGTGCACGATGCCCTCGCCGCGCCGCACGATCTCCTCGGCCTGCGCGTCCGACAGCGCACGCTCGCCGTCGTCCGAGAGGGCGCACGTGAAGACGCAGCTCTGCGGGCCGAGCACCTCGTCGGCCCTGATGCTCCCGCCGCCGCCGCCGCCGCCGCCGCTGCGCTCGTCGGGGACGAGCGGGTGCGCGTCGTGCAGCGCGAGCGCCGCGTGGATGAGCGCTGCGGCGCTGACGGTGCGCGGCGGGGGGCGCGCCGGGCTCGTCGGCGACGACGACGGCGACGGCGAGGAGGGGAGGTAGACGTGCCCTGAGCGCGAGAGGCGCCGCGGGCTTGGCGTGCGGTCGCGGTCGTGGTCGCGCGATGAGCCCGAGACCGGGGCGGAAGGGAGCGACGACGGCGGGAACGGCTCGAACGCGAGGCCGTCGATGTCTGGGTCCGAGAACATCGAGTCGTGCAGCGCCTCGGCGTCGTCGTCGTCCTGGTCCTCGATCTCGTCATCGCCGAGCGCGTCGCTCGCCCACGACGTCGAGAGCGACAGGCGCGCGCGCCGTCCCCGGGTGCCGCTCCCACCTGCATCCGACGCGCTCGCGCTCGCGCTCGTGGTGCTGCCGAGGAACGACAGCTCGTCATCGAGCTCCGAGTCGGACTGGGCGCTGAATGACGGCGAGCGCGCAAAGTCGAGGTTGAGCGTCGACGACGAGCCGAGGAAGGACGCGCCCGAGAGGAGGTCCTCGTCCTCTCCCTCTCCCTCGGCGTCGGTCGTTGCCGCATCTGGTGCGGACGCGGGCTTGCGCGATGGGCGCGGCGAAGACGAGGACGAGGGAGAGCGCGAGGGGGAGCGCGCGACCGAGGGAGAGGGAGAGGGAGAGGGAGAGGGAGAGGGAGAGGGAGAGGGAGAGGAATGGGACGGTGCGGCGGGCGGGTCGGAGAGGACGACGTGCGGCAGCTGCGACAGCGCCGAGTGGATCAGGGCCGGGTCGTCCTCGCACGCCGCCGCAACCTCGACGAGGTCGTCCTTCTTGACGAGGAGGATCTGCGCGCGCGAGAGCGAGAGAGAGCCAGAGTCAGCTCGTTCCTGCTGCCGCCGACGAGGAGAGCGAGAGGAGAACAGAGGGGAGACGTACAGCGACGACGAGGTAGCACACCATGACCGGGTTGTGCGCGACGAGGAAGTCAAACAGGCGCGCGACGACGGCGACCGACTCGAGGTCGTGGCTGAACCAGGTGAGGACCCACGACAGGGCGAAGAACGGCATCGACGCGGCTCTGCGCGCGGGCGGGCGGCGGCGGCGGCGGCGGCGAGTCAGCTCGGTGCTGCAGGAGAGCCGACAGAGAGAGAGAGGAGGGAGACGCACTGGTTGACGATACGGTACAGCTCGTAGTCGGCTTGCTCGACGATGCGGTCGACGAGTCTGCGGTGCGGGCGCGCGCACGACAGGGTCAGCTCAGCTCCAGCTCGCGCACGGCTCCTTCGAGAGGTGCGAGAGCAACGCACCGCAAGTAGCCCAACGTCGGCTCGAGCCCGGCGCCCATGTTGTCGCGGATGCGGTGCAGGCTCAGGCGCTCGGCCGTCGCGGCGACGAGCGCTTCGTCGCGCAGGGTGAGGAGGAGGATCGAGACGACCTGCGGGGCGGCGGGGCGTTAGCCGCGGCCCTCGAAGGAGAAGGGAGGAGAGGAAGGAGGACGCACGTCGTGGTAGCCTTGGAAGTAGTGCAGCGCAGGGTGCCGCCGTAGGACGATGAGGATGGCTCGCTCGAGCTGGACGCGCAGGCCGTCGCGGTCCTCGTCTCGCACGTCTGCAGCGTCACCCAGCGTCAGTTATCGTCTAGGCTAGATCACAGAGCAGGAGAGGACGCACCTTGAGGGTAGTTGACGAGGCTGCGAGCAATGTCGAGGCGGACCTGCCGCTCGTCGTCGCGCTCGGGCAGGGCGGCCAGCACCGCCGCCGCGTCGTACGCCTCGTCGCCGTCGACCGCGCGCTGCTTGCCCTTGACGTCGCAGCCGAGGAGGACCGGCCTGTCTCACGAGAAAGAGAGAGTCAGCGGGGTTGCCGGCTTCGCAGGGAGAGGGAGGGGGAGCGGACGCACCAGGCTCGTCGTCGCAGCTCGTCATCCACGAAGCCGTCTTCCTCGGCGGAAAGCTCGCGCAGGAGGGCCTTGTCGCCGTGCTCGACTGCGTGCAGGATGCGCTCGCGGCGAGTTGTCGTGGTCGGGAGCGAGCAGGCGCAAGGTGGGGAACAGCTCGACGAGGACGGCTCGGGGCGCGCCGTGTTGGCCGCGAGGCCGGCTGTTGGAGGCTTCGCAGCTGTGCGAGTGGCCTGCATCGTCGGCACAGCGGGGTGGCTGGGATGAACAGAGCCAGAGCTGATGAGGTCGGGTCCAGGCGACGTCGCTCAGCTGGGACGACCTCGCACTCGCTCAGCTGTACCGAGCGACAGCGCACGAAGGCTCGGAGTACCGGCTGCTCTGCGCCGAGCATGGACGCGCTCGACTCGGCGCGCGAGGTGCTCGCCCTCTCCTCCGCCTCGACCTCCAAGGTGCGTCGTCCGCTCTGCCACATTCCACCAGCAGCCTGCCCTGACGATCAGCCCACACAGAGCTCGTCGGCCGTCGTATCAACCAGCACAAGAACCGGCGACCTCGTCCAGCGGTGGTGCGAGGCGCTCAAGGACGGTTCTCTCGTCCCCGACGCCAAGGAGGTCGTCGTGCGAGCGCTGCGGGCCTTCAAGTCGAGCGAGGTGCGTTCCGTCCTTTCCTCTATGCAGACGCTCGGGAGCTGATACTCGCGCAACAGGACCACGCCCGCATCCTCGACTCGACCGTCCCTCTCCTCCTCGACCCGCTCCCCTCGCTCCGCCTCCAGGCCGCCCTCTGCGTTCTCCAGCACGTCAGCACGTCGCCGGTACCTCCAGTACAAGATCACCTGTCGACGCTCGTCTCGACCGTCAGCCGAGCCCTCGGTCCCCTCCCGTACCAGCTCCCGTCCGCCTCGTCGACCCTACACCGCTTCGCCTCGACCTGCCTGCGCATCCTCAACGCCGTCGTCCTCAAGATTCATCCTCTCCCGCCCGACACATCTGCCGCGCTCCCCGCTCTCCTCGCCACCTGGGTCTACCACGGCGCCGGGCCTGTCGGCACCGTTACGCCCGCGCTCGACCGAGGTCGCACGCCGGGCGGCACGCCCCTGTCGTTCGGCGTGATGAGCGCGTTTGCCCAAGCTGCACCTGCGGCGTCGACGAGGCGGCGGCAGGGCTCGACGACGTCGGCGACGAGCTCGAGAGCGTCGTCGGCGAGGCGGAACGGGCCTGGGTCCGACTCGGAGGAGGACGGCAGCAAGAGGTACGATCGACGGTGCGTCCACCTCTCTCGTAATCGCCTACTGCGTCGGTGCTGACTCCCTTGTCCCGCAGGCGCGACTCGGCGCAGATCCGGCACGACGCCTTGACCTGCTTGCGCTCCCTCGCCCTGGTGCGCCCTCTTCCCTCGCGCTCCAACCGCCGTTCGAGCTGAACCCCACCCGGTAACAGTCCAGCCCTCGCCTGCTGCACCGACACTGGCACCTCTTCCTCGCCGACTCGCCCTACCTGCGCAACCGGCCGACGCTCTTCTCGCTCGTCGAGCACGACGCGTCTCGCTCGGTCCGGCTTCAGGCGTGCGCCGCGCTCGACGCGCTCCTCGAGGACTCGGCACCGTACCTCGCGCTCGCAGAAGACCGGTGCGTCCATCTCGTCGACGCTCTGCCTCCCCTCGTCGGACCTGGCTGACGCTCTCGACTCCTGCAGCTCGACCTCCTCATCCTTCACCTCCCTCTCGGCCAAGCTCGGCGAGACGGTCTCCGAGCTGCACCTCGCCCTCTCGTCGCTCCTGCGCAGCCCGGCGACGAGCGCGCCCGACCGCGAGGACCTGCACCTCGCCCTTCTCGCCCTCGCCGCAAAGGTCGCGCGCAACTCGCCGTACGGGCGCATCAAGCGGACGCTCGCTCGTCAGCTCGCGATGGCTGTGCTTCCGGACCTCGCTGCGCCTGGTGCGTCCCTTTCGCCTCGTTTCGCCGTCGAGCGACTCGGTCGCTGACTTCTGCCGCCGCAGGTCAACCTGTCGTCGTCGCCGCCGCACACGCCTTGGCGGCCATCGCTGAGCGCTTCGCCACAACGTCGAGCACCCAGCCGTTCGACTGGCAAGAAGTTGTCGCCGCCTCGGCGTATCTGCTCGACGACGGGCGTGCCGAGGAGGTCCAGGTCGGCGGGTGGACGCTCTTCGCGGCGCTCGTGCCCGTCATCGGCCCGCACGACTGGTGCGTCCCGCGCCCCTTCTTCGTTCATGTACAGCGACTCGTGGAAGGCAGCGCTGACGCCGCCTCTCACCCGCAGGTCCGCCGAGCTCGCCCGCCTTCTCGACCCTCAGCTCGCTCCGCCGACCCTCGCCCTCGCCCTCGCCCGCGCAGCCTTCCTCGTCGCCCGCTCCAACACGCCTCACGACCTCCCTTCCTCATTGCCCGCCCTCCTCTCCGCCTCTCTCGCCGCGCCGCACGCGCCCGTCCGCGCACGGACCTGCGCTGCGCTCTCGGGTCAGGCGCTCGCCGCGCCGAGCTCGTCGAGCCTCGCACCCTGGCTCACAGCGCTCGGCATCCTCGAGCGGGACCCGGCGCGGCAAGTGCGCGATGCAGCGTGCCGCGCGCTCGGGCTGCTCGCCAAGGCGGAGCCGGCGCCGGGCGGGCGCAGGCCGGTGGGGGAGGTGGGTGAGGCGGTGAGGATCCTGCTGGCGGCTCTCGCAGGCGTCGAGGAGGAGAGCGAGGAGCCCGAGCGCGAGGGCGAGAGCGGGCTGGACCCGAGTGGCGCGCTGTGGACGTTGGCCAACTGCTGCGACCTCCTCCAGGACGGGTGCGTCGCTCTCCCTCGCTCCCTCCCCCCCTCTTTCCGCTTCGGCCGAGCTGACGCCCGAGTCTTTCTTGCAGGTATCTCTCCGACGACGAGCTCGCCCAGGTCATGTCGACCGCGCTCGACTGCCTCGCGAGCGCCGACAGCGACGAGCAGGTGCGCTGCCTTCTTTCCATCTTCCGTCTCGCCTGCCCGTGCCGCACAAGCTTGACTCTGTTTCTCTGCAACAGCTGCGCACGAGCGCCTTTCGCATCATCGCCGCCGCAGGCCGCCGCGTGCGCGCTTGCGACGAGCTTGAGCAGCGCGCTCTCGAGGCCGTGCAGGTCGGCCTGGATCATCCTGCGGCAAAGGTACGCTCGGCGCGCCCTCGTATTCGCTTTATCGACCTGAGCGCACAGCCAGCTGACCCTGTCGTCGCTCCTGCAGGTCCGCTGGAACGCCGCCCTCGCCGCCGCGTCCCTCCTCGCCTCTTCCTCCTCCTCGCCTCGCGCCTCGTCCCTCCTCTCGACGCTCCTCGCCGCCGTCGTCGCCGACTCGAGCTACAAGGTGCGCATCCAGGCGTGCGGCGCGCTCCTCTCGGCGCAGCGGGAGGGCTCGGCGCTGCCGGCGGGCGAGGCGGATCGGGTCGCCGAGGCGGGTCGGCAGGTCCGGCTTGCGCTCGAGGAGCGGCGGGTGTCGCAGCGGGAGAAGGGCCACGCAGAGCGTCTGCTGTCACTCGTGCGTCCGCCTTTCTCTTGACCTTCATCGTCCCTGCGCCGGACGAGCTGACCCTCACCCTCCTCGCCCGCAGCTCGACGAGCTCTCGAGCCGCATATAGCTCCTCCTCTAGACTTAAATTGTTGTTGCATCGAGTACCGTCTATCAAGATGCTTCGTAGCAGATGGTGCTCGAGACGAGCCCGCTCGAGAATTGCGAGACAGGCGCACGCGCCTCGCCGCTCACGCTCCTACCCCCGCACTGTCTGCTCCTCCCTTTCTCGCTCTCACCACCTCGCCACTCGCGCAAGCCAGCCAGCAGCTGTGTCAGAGCACCTCTCCCGACCCACTCGAGCACCCTCAGCCGCACCGCACCCGCGCACTCGCCCTCCCCGCCTCCACCATGCCGACCTCGCTCCTCTCGCTCCCCGACGAGCTCCTCGACCTCGTCGTCGACCAAGCGCTCGGCGAGTACGCGCCGAGGCTCTACAAGGAGCGGCAGGAGACGGCCTGCGCTCTCGCCCTCGTCAACACGCGCGTCGGCGCCATCGCCAAGGCCAAGCTCGTCGAGGCGGTCCACATCTCGTCGCACGACATTCGCGTCAACGTCGAAAGCCACCCCGCCATGCGCGCTGCGCTCGGCTCGCGTCACGCTGTGCGCGCGCTGTCCCTCGACCCTGGCAGGAACTTCCTTCCGCATGGCTTCCCGGCGCGCTTTGGAGCCGTCCGCCACCTCGTCGTCAAGAACGCGGCGACCCTGTACGTGCGCGGCCTCAACGAGCTTAAAGGTACGCAGTCAGTCTCTCTAGTCTCGCTCTAGATTCACAGGTCAGGACAGCTGACGGCTGCGCCCCGCAGAGCTGCAAGACCTCGACCTCACCCGAGTCGAGATCCTCGCCGACGCACCGCTCACGTGCAAGCGCCTCTTCCGCCTGTCTCTCGTCGGCTGCCGCTGGGCGCAATCGCGCGGAGAGCCCGCCGCGGTCGTCTCGGCGCAGGGCTGCCCGTCCCTTCGCCACCTGTGCATCCTCAACGCCAAGGCGATCCTGTCGACGGTCCCGAACCTCCTCGGGCAGGACAACTTCGACCACGTCGACTCGCTCCGGTTCATCCTCCTCGACGAGGTGCTCGGCATCATCCCGTGGACCAAGCTCGGCGCCAAGCCCGCCATCATGGACAAGGCGCTCTTTCACTGCTCAGACGACAGCTGGGCCGTCGGCCTCGTCAGGTGCCCCGGCGTCCGCCACCTCAACGTCAGCTACGACTATGCACATTCGTCGACGTTCTCGGACCCCGCCCAGGCCGCCATCCTCGGGTTCCGCAGGCGTGCGGACGACCTCGCCGACCTGCTCCCGGACCTCGTCACGATCTACCTCCCCGTCGAGTTTGCGCCGCCGCCGATGACGCAGCCCAGCCTCCTCGGTACCGCCTTCGACACGTTCGCCTCGCAGTGCGAGGCGCACCGCGTCGAGATCGTCTGGGTCAGCTCGGCGAGGTCGCTCGCCCAGGGGACGGCGGCGGCGCACTTCGAGGCGCGCTGCCAGCGCGTCAAGGCCGAGCAGGCGGCGGCGGCATCGGCGGCGGCGCAGACCTCGACGACGAGCGCGGCGGCGGCGGCGAGGCGCTGAGCGAGGCGGCGCGGTCGGGCGAGCGGGACGAGCGGGAGGAGCGAGGAGGAGGAGGACGAGCGAGGAGCTTGAGGGCCGAGTTTGTACCGTTCCTGCACTGCACATCGTGTGCGCGAGTAACTTCGGCAGCTTCGTTCAGCACGAAGAGCGGCACAGCTGAGTTGGAGAGCTGCTTCGAGCGAGCTGCGCCGACTTGGCGAGGAGAGCGAGAGCGAGGTGAGGACAAGCGCGAGTTGAGCAGGGTTGGGCACGAGCGCGCTTGAGAGTCGCAGCGCAAGTCGAGCGGGCCAGCGATAGCGACCGCCCAAGCGCTGTGCGCCGAGAGGGTGACAGCGGAGAGGGAGAGGAGAGCCGCGCGGAGGAGGAGGAGGAGCAGCTCGCCCTCACCTCAACCTCACCCCGCTCGACAGCCCGCCAGTCAAGATGAAGTTGGTCAGGTGCGCACCCGGTCCCTCCTCTGCGCCCCCTCTCAGCCCGCCAGGCGCAGCTCGCAGAACCTCCCCGCCTCGTCGCCCGCCCCGGTCCCATCGCTCGGCGATGAAGACGACCACGAGCTCGGGTGGGCTGCGACGCGTGCCAGGGCGCTTGGTGGAGCCTCAGGAGGCTAGGCGGGGTGCAGAAGGCTGGGAAGAGCGGCGAGAGGAGCCGCGAGGGACGAGGCGGAGTGCTCGTTGGTGATGGCGAGTCGGGCGGACGAGGCGCAGCAGCGGGCTACGAGCGCAGCACGCCGACTGCTCCACGAGCGCACAAGCTGACGATCGTGCCCTCCCTGCGCGTCCTCGTGCCCGCCTCGCAGGTTCTTGGTGCGTCGCCGCTCCCTCGCTCCGTCTGTCGCCTCGTTCCCTACGCAGGTTCGCTGACGGTACAGCTTGCTCGCGGCCCGCAGATGAAGCTCAACAACGAGACGGTGACGGTCGAGCTCAAGAACGGTACGACGGTGCACGGCACCATCACCGGTGCGCCCTCCTCTCCTCCCTCCCCCTGCTTCTTCCCCTCACGCTCGCTGACCCCTCCCCTCTCCTCCGCACGCAGGCGTCGACCCCTCGATGAACACGCACCTCAAGAAGGTCAAGATGACGGTGCGCGGGCGCGAGCCGCAAGCGCTCGACACGCTCGCGATCCGCGGCAACAACGTGCGGTACTTTATCCTCCCCGACTCGCTCCCGCTCGACACGCTCTTGATCGACGATGCGCCGAAACCCAAGAAGAAGCGCGGCGATGTGCGTCTCCTCGTCCTCTTTCGCTTCCTCGTGCTGGGCGGGCGCCGAGGAGGGCGCTCGCTCGGCTGCTCCGTGTCGAGCGGGGCTGACGCTCTGCACCTCTCTGCGCACACAGGCGGCGCCTCGGGGAGCTGCGCGCGGTCGCGGTGGCGACAGGGGTCGCGGCGGGCGTGGGCGCGGTCGCGGACGGGGCCGCGGGCTGTAAAGGAGCGAGCGAGCGAGGGACGACGACGACGAGGAGCGCGCGAGAGGGGCGGGCGCTTTGCTCTGCAACCTGGATCCGGTTCTGTGTACGATTGCGAGTGCGCCTGTGCTGCTGAGAGGACTGGGCGAGGCAGCAGCGAGCTCGTCGCTGTTCGGATTCCGCGGAGCGAGGACTCGGCGAGGACTGAGCCGCCGCCGCCACCTCGTCAGCTTGCTCCACCTCGCTCAGCCACCCGAGCACCGCTCCTACTAGCTCCCAGACTCTCCACCGAGCGCACACACGCGCCCATCCGGACCCTCAAGCGCACGCCCGCCTCGGTCTCCTCCCCGCTCCCCCTCCTCGCCTCGCCCCGGCCCCCGACTCACTCAGCCACCACCACCACCGCGCCCACGATGAGCGACGCCGAGCTCGAGCTGTCGTCCGACTACGACGACTACCAGGACGACGACGCCGGCCTCGACTTTGACGACGACGACATGCACGGTGAGCCCTCGCCTCCCTCCCCTCCACTCTCCCCGCGCCGACTCGCTCTGCCGCCCCGAGCGAGGGCCGCACGGCTGACTCGCTGCACTCGCACCCACCAGACCTCAGCTCGGAAGCCGGCTCCGTCTCGGACTCGGGCGGCTTCTCCCCCTTCGGCACCTCGACGCCCGCGTCCGCCTCGGCCGGCGGCGCGTCGGGCCTCGCCCTCGCCGCAGCGGGCGCGTCCTCGGCCGCCGGCGGCGCGGGCCGCAAGGGCAAGGGCCGCGCGAGCATGGGCGGCGCGGGCGACGACATCTACGGCCAGGTCGAGTACAAGGTCTTGAGCCTCGCGCAGCTCGAGGCGCAGCAGAGGGACGCGGTCAACTACGTCCAGGACATGCTCCAGCTCAAGGTGCGTCGCCCTTGCTCTCGTATCGGCGGCTTTGTCAGGTTGCGCTCGTCGAGAGCGAGCGCTCCTGTCGTACGCCGCGTCTTGCGGCTGATGGCTGACCCGCACCGCGCACCTCGCTCGCCCGCAGCCCGAGTCGGCCGCCGTCCTCCTGCGCTACTTCAACTGGAAGAAGGACAAGCTCGTCGAGACGTACATGGAGGACGCCGAAGGCACGCTCGCAAAGGCGGGCATCCACGAGGGCGGCGCCCAGCCGCGCCTCAAGCGCGTGCGCGGCTTCGTGTGCGACGTGTGCTACGACGACGCGACCAAGGAGACGCTCGCCATGAGCTGCGACCACCGCTGTGCGTCCCCGTTCTCTCACTCTCTCGAGCTCGAGGCTGCCTCGTCAGGCAGTGTCGAGCTCGTGCACCATGACGGCCCCGCACGAACGCGACTGACCCTCGGCCCGCCCCCTCGCCCGCAGTCTGCAAGGACTGCTACTCGCACTACATCTCGAGCAAGGTGACGGAAGAGGGCGAGAGCCGGCGCATCGAGTGCATGGCCGGCGACTGCAACGTCATCGTCGACGAGAAGACGGTCGAGCTCCTCGTCCCGCCCGACATCCTCCAGCGGTGCGTCCCCTCCCTCTTCCCCTTCCTCCCCTCCTGCGAGCCTCACTGACTCGAGGCGCCGCCCTACAGCTACCGCACGCTCCTCAACCGCACCTACGTCGACGACAACCCGCGCATGCGCTGGTGCCCGGCGCCGAACTGCGAGTTTGCGCTCCAGTGCGCCGTCGCGCCGCGCTCGCTCGACACGATCATCCCGACGGTCCAGTGCGCGTGCGGCAACGTCTTCTGCTTCGGGTGCCAGGTCCTCGACGACGGCGACCACCGCCCGTGCTGCTGCCCGATCGTCCGCCGGTGGGTCAAGAAGTGCAAGGACGACTCGGAGACGAGCAACTGGATCTCGGCAAACACCAAGGAGTGTAACAAGTGCCACTCGACGATCGAGAAGAACGGCGGCTGCAACGTGCGTCCCCTCGTCTCTCTCATCCTCTTCTCGTCGTCGTCGTCGTCGTCGTCGCGCACCGGCACTGACCCTCTCGCCCTCGTGCTCCTTCGCCCGCAGCACATGACGTGCAAGAAGTGCAAGTGGGAGTTCTGCTGGGTGTGCATGGGGCCCTGGAGCGA
>Ga0308169_10000863_pt1 | contig 39300 bp, 31 predicted proteins | sample PhyBR1_2_FD_202139 | JGI IMG/M metagenome (GOLD analysis project Ga0308169, IMG submission 202139) | Phyllosphere microbial communities from UC Gill Tract Community Farm, Albany, California, United States - DLSLSB.R1 | ecosystem: Host-associated > Plants > Phyllosphere > Unclassified | place...
GATCGGCGATCAGGAACACGCCGACGACGACGGTCCCCGCATAGGCCAGCGTGTTCGCCGAAGCCGCGACCGTGGTCGCGATCGTCGAGACCAGCCGCTGGCGCGTCGAACTGTCCGAATGCTGCTGGTTGGCCCTGGTCCAACGCTGGCCGAGCAGACGGCTCGCACCGCTGGTCTTGACCATTTCGAGCGCGCCGACGGTCTCGACCAGCACGCTCTGCTTGGTCAGCCCTTCGCTCATCGCGCGCGCCGACAACCGGTCGAGCGCGGGGCGGGTCAACCAGCCCGCCCCGACGACGATCGGGATCGCCGCCAGTGGCACCCACACTACCGCACCGCCAAGAATCGCGATGAAGATTAACGTGATGACGATGAACGGCACATCGACCAGCGCGGTCATCGTGGCCGATGCGAAGAAGTCGCGCAGCGTCTCGAGCTCGCGCATCATGCCGGTCAGCGCACCGGTCGATCCCTTTTTCTGGTCGAGCCGGATCGCGACCAGCCGGCGGAACACCCGCCCGCCAATGTCGTGATCGATATCGGCGCCTGCCAGATCGGTGAAATAGGCGCGCAGCACCCGCAGCACGAAATCGAACACCACCACGATCGCCAGCCCGATCGACAGCGCGATCAGCGAGGAGAAGGCGTTGTTGGGAACGACACGGTCGTACACCGTCATCGTGAACAGCGACGTGATCAGTCCGAAGATATTGATCATCGCTGCCGCCAGCGCGACTTTAAGATAGGTGCCCTTGTTGCGCAGCATCGGCTCGACCAGCCACGGCGCGAATCGCGGGCGCGGATGCTCGATCAAGTCGTGATGGGGCCGGTCGTGGTGATCAGTCATCGGGGTTCCAGCGCGGCAGGTTGGATGGCCAGGGCCGACAGCAGCCGGCCGGTCCGGGCGAGCAGTGCGTAGCGCGCGGTGTCGAGCTCGATCACGGTCTGCACATAGCGGGCGGCGACGCCGAAATAATTACTCTCGGCGCCCAGCAGGTCGAACAGCGTCCCGCGCGACACGCGGAACCGCTCCGCCAACACGTCGCGCGCGCGGCGGCTGGCGAGATAATTGCCCTCGATCGCAGCCTGCGCGTCCTGCAACGCGGTCACGTCGGCCAGCGCGATCTCGGCATCGCGTTGCGAATCGATCCGGGTCCGGCGCAGACGCGCGTCGGCGCCGTCGGCGCGCGCCTGCGCCTGGTCGACGCGCTGCGGTCCACCGCCGCCCAGCCGCATGCTGAGCGTGAGGCTGCCGCGAATGTCGTAGTCGCGCGCGGTCTCGATGATCCCGTAGCGTCCGGCATCGATCCCGCCGGACAGTTGCGGCAGCAGATCGGACTTGACCGCGCGGACGTCCGAGCGGGCCGCATCGGCCCCGAGCTTGGCGGCGCGGATCGCGGGCAGCGTATCGATATCGGCGACCAGGCTCGCGGTGCCGATGCCGGCGAGCGACGGCTCGGGTGCGCGCGCCAGCGCGGCGGGCGGTGCGTGCCCGATGACGGCGGCATATTGCGCCTCCGCGCCGGCCAGCTGACGCCGGAACTCGGCCAGCTGCGAATCCGAGGATGCGATATAGCTGTCAACCTGCGCCACATCGCCCGGCGCTGCCGCGCCTTGGAGTATGCGATCCTCGATGCTGCTGCGCAGGCTGCGCTGGCTGGTCGCAAATGCCTCGCCCAGCCGGACGAGCACGCGGTAACCATAGACCGTGTACCAGGCCGAGACGGCGCGCAACGCGATCTGCGTCCCGATATCCTCGATCCCGACGCGCGCCGCGTTCAGTCGCGCTTCGCTCGAGCGGATCCGACTGAGACTTGCGCCGAAATCGATCAGCGGCTGCTGGATGCGCAGCAACCCGTCGGTGCGATGACTGGGACGCGAGCGTTCGAGGACGTTGTTGGGATCGTTGGAAAACGCCCGATCGATGATCCGGAACGTCGAGATCGACAGGTCGGCAGTGGGCAGCGCGCGTGCGCGCGCCTCGCCACGGACGCCCTTGGCCTCGTCCGCCTGCGCGATCGCCTCGTCGAGCGACGGGTTGCGCGCGACCGCCTCGCCGATCACCTGCTGGAAGGTCGCGAGCGGCGATTGCGCATGCGCAAGTTGCAGGATGGGATCCGCGGTCGGATCGATGTGCAACGGATCCTGGCTCGGCGCCGGCAACCCGCCGGGTACGCCCTGCGCCCAGGCCCCGAGACGCGGCGTCCTCTGGACGGGCGATGGTGGCCCGTACGAGCCGCTCGACGTCCGCGCGATCGGCGTGCTCGGGACCGCCAGCTCGACTGCCGGCGCAGGCACGGGTGACACGGTCACCGGGGTCGGAACGGAGGGCGTGGGCAAAGCCGGCGAGGGTGGCAGCGGTCGCGGCGTCGCGCCCTGTTGCGGATCGACAACCAGCGATCCCTGCGTCGCCGGCGGCGTACGCTGGGCATAGACCGGTACCGAGACCGGTGCGGCAGCCAGCGCCAGACCGGCCGCGACAACGGTACCACAGCCGGAACGGCGCACGTGCGCCATCCGTCCTAACCCCTGCATCGTGACGATGACCGGCAATTCTTGGACGGGCAATTCTTGGACCGGCAATCCTTGAACCAGCAATCCTTGCCGTCGCTTACCCGCATGCAGCCATCGCAAAGCACGATGGCCGTCGAACCTGTCATGTCGTCGCACCCCAGCTCGGCACTCAGGTTCGACTGTACCCCGCCACGCTGGCGGTCAGGACAGCCGATGCCCTTGCTCCCCTATACATCGCGGTGGCGCCCCTCCCAGGTCACCGGTCCCCTGCGGTCACAGTCTTCTATTTTTCCGCTCGCGACAAGGGTTTCACGCGACGAGCGTGACGACCGCTTCGCCGGTGAGGATGTGGCGCGCGCTTAGCCCTTAACGGCCGCGCTCTCCTGCAGGGACGGATAGGGGCCTGGGACAGGTCTTCTGCGCAGAACCGGCCGGGCGCAAAGTACCCGCCGATGCCGGATCGACCGCGCGGCAAGGACCGCGCGCATCGCTGCGAGCCGACACGGACGACATTCTAGCCATGGTCTCAGCGCTTGGCTCGAATGCCCGAAATCAGAATTCGATATCCTGGTGGACATACCAATCGTCAAACATCGAAAGCGCTTCGAAATGTCGCTTATACCCGTTTCTTGTCATCACCTCGAAGATCGCCCCACGCTTTGCATCGACGAAATTATGTTCGACGGTCACGATACTGGGCTTGTACGTCTGGAAATCGAACGCACCGAGAATGCTGAGTTCGGACCCTTCGGTATCGATCGAGATATAGTCGATGCTGCCGGGTGCATCATGACGCTGCAGAAGATCGTTCAGCGACACGGTCTTGACGTCATACCGTACGCTATCCTGACGTGACTCGGCATGTCTGTCGTCGTCCGCGAAAGACGCCATCGTCGACAGGCCGAGACCGGGCGTCTCGAAAGACACAACGCTTCCCGATCGATCGCTGACGCAATCAAACTCGACCTAGCATTGACGATTGCGCCGCAGACTGGCGTGCCAGTCCTTAGCGGGTTCCGCGACTATGCCATTCCAGCCGTATTTTGTTTCAAGAAGATAGCTGTTGCTCAGCTCGATACCGTCGGTCGCGCCAAAATCGACAAAATACCCGCCACGCTTCTCGCGCAACACTCACAGAACAAATAAATCCTGCAAGATCTGCGAGTTATAACCACCAATGTGAGACGTGCAAAATACCAGGAATCTTCTCGTTCGTGGATCAAGGCCAAGGATTTTACTGCTCAACGGCAAAAGCTTGAGGAACAGATATGTTGCATTTTGCGGCGTTGCCCGGATCGCAACAATCCCAAGTCCGTCTAGCTTTTTCTGATCACATTTCTTCATTACACAGCGTACGCCGAACTATTGATACTATCCTATCATAACGCCGGAGTGATTTTTTACATGGCTAGACACCCCAGGGTTTAGTGGACTGATATCAAAACGAACACTGCCTATCGCAATCGCTCAAACACCGTCCGCCGATTTTTAGCTTATTTCAAATACTTGCTGACCACCCCAATGGCGGCATTGCAATTCGCCTGAACACGCTTTATCCAAAATCATCGCGGCAGGTGAGCATCCCCAAGACGCCTCCCTGCCGCGGTGCCGTGATACTTACCGGCCAGAGCCTTTTGGAATAGCGCGATTGGTGTCTAACGATAGGCGTAGTACGCCGCGGTCGGCGCTCGTGCTTCGATCAGCACGCCTATGTGTTCGCGTTGCCTGTATCGCAGCGATCGGTATCGACGAACGCCACCAGTACCGACGTCCATGCGGCTTTGATCGATTGCGATAACGAGCGCATCCGCGACGCTGCAACCGATACGTTTTCGCCCGCTACAGAAACCGTTCGCCGGCATGGTCGCGGAACAGTTCGTGGTTGCGGACATAATCGGACAGGATTTCGAGCGACTTGTGCCGGCTGACCTCCTTCATCTTGAATACCGTCGCACCTTGCCGTGCCGCTTCGGTCAGGAAGCCCGCGCGCAGCGAATGGCCTGCGACCTGCGCCGGGTCATAGCCCGCGGCCGCAGCGCGCGCCTTGACGACCAGCGCCACGCCCCGATCGCTCATCGGCTTCGTCGTGATCCGCCCTTGCGGGGTCAATTTGCGGAACACCGGGCCCGCGTCGAACCCCGCACAGGCGATCCACGCCAACAGCAGGGCCTTGGGCCGGATCCGGCGCCCCTCGGGTACCGCGATCGTCGCGCCCTTGCCTTCCTGGTCGGTCTTCGACGTGCGGATCGTAATCAGCAACCCGTCGGGAGTGATGGCGACATCGTCGATATCCAGCGCGACCAGTTCGGAGCGGCGCAGCGCGGCAGCCATGCCGATCGCCAGCAACGCCCGGTCGCGCACCGCGCGCACGCTGTCGCCCTCGCAAGCGCGCAGCATGTCACGCAGCATATCGCCATCAGCCGCACGCTTCTGGACTTTCTTGATGCCATGCGTCCGCCTGATTCCGGCCACGGCATTGCGGATCGCAACCGCGCCCTGTTGCTGCTGCGGGGGATCATAGCCGGCCTGCGCATGCATATAGCCGATCGCGGCCAAGCGTCGCCCGATCGTCGATGGGCGCGCACCCGCATGCGCTTCGGCCGACAGGAATATCGCCACTGCGCCGGGCGCGGCCGGCAGCGGATCGATGTTGCGCGCCGCACACCAGGCAAGAAAGATCCGCCAGTCCGATTCATATGCACGCCGCGTCGCCGGCGCGCGCGCCGCGGCGACATAGGCACGTGCCGCCGCGATCTCGTCGTCGAGCAGCAACGGGATCAACGGCGTCGACGCAGTCCGCGTCAGCGCGGTGTCGTCACGGTCGTTGGGGTCGTCAGTCATGCGGCGATGCTCCAGCGGTTCGGACGGCCCGAATTTCGATCATGACTCCAATCCGATCGGGCGATCCTGTGATCCACCAAGAATCGCATGGCAATTCCAACGCGCCGACGCGATGATTCTTTATTCCGAGAATGTCATTTATCGGAATAAAGCCAAGTGCTGGATTCTCCGTCCGGGCAATCGTCCGACCGAGCACGCGTCGCTTCAAAAGCGTCGATGGGAGCGGCGAAAATACGATCCGACCGTATCTGTTCCAATTCTTCCGCTCGATCCTGAGACCGAGCCTGTAATTAACGCGGCTTGTCGTTACGCCGGTTGCCAGTAAGGAACCGATTTTACTGGAACATATAAGGGTGTCGGACATGCTCGGAGACAAGCGCGTAATAGTGGTCGGGCTCGGCTATGTCGGGTTGCCGCTCGCTGTCGCGTTGGCCAAGTCGTTCGATACCTGGGGGCTCGATGTCGATACCGGGCGTATTGCCGAACTCGAGCGCCAGCATGATCGCACCGGTGAGATCGACGCCGAACGCCTTGCGGCATCAAGCCTGCGTCTGACGACCGATCCCGCGGCGTGCCCGGATGCCGATTTCTACATCGTTACCGTGCCGACTCCGGTCGATGCCGACAACCAGCCCGACCTCGGCATCGTGATGGCCGCGACGTGCACGGTGGGCGGCATGCTGAAAGCAGGCCGACGCTCGATCGTCATTTACGAAAGCACCGTCTATCCGGGCGTCACCGAAGACATGTGCGGCCCCGAGCTCGAGCGGACCAGCGGTCTTACCTGCGGCGAGGACTTTTTCCTCGGCTATTCGCCCGAACGGATCAATCCGGGCGATCGCGAACATACCGTCGACCGGATCACCAAGGTGATTTCGGGCCAAACGCCCGCGGTGCTCGAAGATATCGCCGGCCTCTATAATAAGGTGACGAGCGGTGGCGTGTTCCGGGCCGCGTCGATCAAGGCGGCCGAAGCGGCCAAGGTGATCGAGAATGCGCAGCGCGACATCAATATCGCGTTCGTCAACGAGATCACGCAGATCTTCGCCAAGATGGACCTGTCGGTGTGGGATGTGCTGGCGGCCGCGGGGACCAAGTGGAACTTTCTAAAGTTCGAGCCGGGTCTGGTCGGCGGGCACTGCATCGGCGTCGACCCCTATTATCTCGCGCACCGTGCGACCCAACTCGGCTGCGATCCGCGCATCATCCTGGCCGGCCGCGACATGAACGATGGCATGGCCACATGGGTGGCGAAGGATGTGCACGACTGGCACATGCGTACCGGCGGGACAGGCGCCGGCAAGGTGCTGATGCTCGGCCTGGCCTTCAAGCAGGACGTGCCCGACCTGCGCAACTCGAAGGTCGCCGATCTAGTCGCCGCATTCCAGGGCCTCGGCCACCGGGTCGACGTCCATGATCCGCTGGTCTCCGCGCCCGAGGCACTGCACGAATATGGTCTCGAGATCGTTTCGGCGCCCGATACGGCCGACTATGATCTGATCGTCCTGGCCGTCCCGCACCGCGAACTGGTCGAGGATTTCGCGCGTTTCACCGAGCTGCTCGCACCGGGCGGCGGGATCGTCGACCTGAAGAACGCGCTGGCCGGGTCGGGACAGGCGCCCGCCGGAACGAAGCTATGGACGATGTAGCGATCGCGCCTACATGCAGGCGGGACGGCCATCGTAGAGCCGCCCTTCTTTGCGTTCGAGGTTTGCGTGTTCTCTAAGCTGTTCCGCCGCATGTCGGCCACTGTCTCCTCGTCGCGAAGTTTTGCCGGTCCGAAGGGCAAGCGTCTGTACGCGATTGGCGACGTCCATGGCCGGCTCGATCTCGTCGACGAGCTTCTCGGTCGTATCGAGGACGACATCACCGACCGCCCCGTCGAGACCGCGGCGGTCGTCTTCCTGGGCGATCTCATCGACCGCGGCCCCGATTCCGCAGGGGTCGTCGAGCGGTTGCAGAGCCTGCATTCCTTCCCCGCAAAGACCCTGTTCCTGCTCGGCAACCACGAGGAGTTTCTGCTGCGCGCGCTCGCGGGAGAACCGGGCGTCGCGCATGACTGGCTCGGGTTTGGCGGCGATGCCTGTGCGGAAAGTTACGGCATCGCACCGTCGACATTGCAGGCGATGGATGAACAGCGGATCGCGACGATCTTGCGCGCAGCGATCCCGGCTGCGCATGTCGCGTTCCTCAAGACCTTTGGCGATACCTTCGCCTTTGGCGACTATCTGCTCGTTCATGCCGGCATCCGGCCGGGTGTGCCAATCGAGCAGCAGCAGCCCCGCGACCTACGCTGGATCCGCCAGCCGTTCCTGTCCGATGCGCACGATCATGGCTGCATGGTGATTCATGGCCACACGATCAGCGATGGTGTCGACCAACGGCCCAACCGCATCGGCATCGATACCGGGGCGTATCGGACCGGCATCCTGACCGCGGCCGTCATAGAAGATGCCGATCTCCACTTTCTGGCAACGGGCGCGCAGTCGGCGCTAGCGTAGCGCAACCGCGATGGTGAACCGGCGACGTCGCCTGAAACGGTAGAAATAATAGGAGTTCCACCGCGCGGCCAGCACGATCGCAAGCGGGGGCACCATGGTCAGCGCGATATCGACGAGCATGGGACCGGGACCCCAGGGATAGCTGTCGACATAATAGCGAATGAAATCGAACGTCTCGTTGATCAGCTCGAGGACGAGGACGATCAACAACGGCAGCCACGACCCAAGCGGGCGGCGCAGCACCAAGCCAAACCCCAAGGTCAGCAGCACGCCGAGCAGAAGATGGAAATCATGATGCGTCAGGCCCGACGTTGCGCTCAGCCAGACCTTGAACATTTCCCAGTCGAGCACGAGCGCGAACATCGCGTTGCTATGCGGCGCAGCGCGACGTCCGTCCACCGCGATTGCTGGACATAATAATACTATGCTGTGCGTCGCGCACTATTTTGCGGATCAAGGCCGTGAAGAGGCTGGGCTGGGTGCATCGACGAATTCGGCCTGTGTGACGCCAAGATCGTGGAGCTTGAACATGATCTTGGCGAGACACTGCGTTCGTGCGGCGTGCGGCACCACGACCCTAACGGGTCGACCGGCTGCCCATTCGGCCACATGCCGCTTGAAGTCCGCGTCGCGCATCGCCCGCCCACCAATCGCAAGATCGCATTTGCGCGACTTCGCCACCACGACGATCTCATGGGGTACGTCGTTATCGGAATGAAGCTGCATAAAAGCGATGACGATTAGCAAGAACATACGGCTGAATCAGTGTCCGTAGCGACGGTGTCAACGGCACGCGCTGGACATGCCCGCACATTGGTGATCGGAGGATGGACATCATAGCTCGACTTGCGGCAGACCAGTGTTAATTGTAGGCGTGATTCCGCGCATCGCGGGGATGCAGTTTCGGTTGCAAGGCAATGACATGACGAAAATCGGATCGACGAGTCGGATAATCGTTATGGGTCTGGCCTTGCTGCTGGCGGCCTGTGCGTCGACGCGTGGTGGAAAGATTTCCTACGACTCCAGCAACTTTGGCGCACCCGACGCGCCGAAGATTGTTGCGGTGGATGACACGTACAAGCTGGCCCCGCTTGATACGGTCAGCGTCATGGTATTCCAGGTCGCCGACCTCAGCCGCGATTACGATATTGATCAGAGCGGTCGCATCACTATGCCGCTGGTAGGTCGCGTCGATGCGGTCGGCCTCAGCACAACCGAACTTGGAACTTTGATCGGGCGCCGCCTTAACGAGAAATATCTGCAAAATCCGAGCGTGACGGTTTCCTTGAAGTCTTCGGCTAGTCGCGTCGTCACAGTCGATGGATCGGTCCGTCAGCCTGGTATCTACCCTGCGACCGGCCCCCTTTCGCTTGTTCAGGTTGTCGCGCTCGCGCGCGGAACCGACGATCTGGCCAATCCTCGTCGGGTCGCTATTTTTCGGACGATCGGTGGCAAGCGTATGGCAGCAGCGTTCGACCTGACTAGCATCCGTCGTGGCGAAGAGCAGGATCCACAGATTTATCCTGGTGATACGGTCGTAGTAGACGGTTCGGCCGTCAAAAAGACGCAACGTGACTTGCTGCAGAGCCTACCGCTCGCTTCCATCTTCATGGCGCTTTGACGCCGCGCCTTTAGGACCTTTTTACATGGCAAGCCCAGGGACCGCGGGTCCCACGAATCTGACCGTGCGACCGGATCAGCGCCGCGATCTCGCCCCCGTATCTCAGGAAAACGGGTATGGCAGCTATGGAAGCACAGCCGGTGGACGCGAGCTTTCGCTGTCTCTTCTGTGGCGCATTGCGGTCGAATGGCGATGGCTGATCCTAGCCGCGATTGGCGCTAGCATCGCTGCGGCAGTCCTCATAACGCTGCTGACACCGCTCAAATATCGTTCAGTGGCATCCCTCGAGCTTAATCCGCCTGAGGTGGAAATCATGGCCGACGAGGGCAGCAAGGGCGGGCGACAGAGCAGCTCGCGGAGCGACGCGAACTTCGTTGGTACGCAGCTCGCCCTGCTGGGAAGCCGCGCGCTGGCCGAACGGGTCGCCCAAAATCTAAACTTGGCAGCGGATCCTACAATCGTCGGCGAAGGTACCGATCGTACGGCGAACACAGCGACTGCAGCGAGCTTCGTCCAGGGCGGGACGCAGGTACGGCTGCAGCCCCAAAGCATGATTGTCACCGTCTCGTTCGTTGCCCGCGATCCACAGCTCTCAGCAAAGATCGTCAACGGGGTCACCGACGCGTATATCGCAACTAATCTCGAACGACGGTACCAGTCTTCGTCCTACGCCCGCGACTTTCTCCAGCGTCAAATCGCTACTACGCGGCGCGATCTGGAGCGGTCGGAGCGCCAGCTGACTGCCTATGCGCAACAACAGCGCCTCATCAGCACGGGCAGCAGTGAGGAAGGGGGCGACACCAATTCGCTGACCGGCAGTTCGCTAGTGTCGCTTAACGCTGCGCTTGCTGCCACGCAGGCGCGTCGTATCGCAGCCGAGCAGAGATATCGCGAAGCCGCACTAGGCGGTGCCACGACCGAGGGCAGCACCAACGCTGCGCCATTGCGTGCGCAGATAGCCGCGCTCGACGCAGAATATCAGCAAAAGCTCCAGACCTTCCGACCAGACTATCCCGAGATGGTCGCGCTGAAGGCACGTATCGACGCTCTTCGTGCGTCCGTCGTCACCGAGACGCGGACCGCCAATTCAGACCGGATTGGCACGCTTCGCCAGGATTTCCAGGCTGCACGCGCCGAGGAGGACCGGCTGCGCTCGCAGGTGTCCGGCCTCAGCGGCACGGTACTCAATCAGCGCGGTCGCCTGATCCAGTATAATATCCTCAAGCGCGACGTCGATACCAACCGCACACTCTATGATGCGCTCCTGCAGCGCTACAAGGAGATCGGCGTCGCTGGTGGGATCGGCACCGCAGTCGCCTCCGTAATCGACCCCGGACTAGTGCCGGGGGGGGCATTCTCGCCCAACCTCTATCTCAACCTCATGATCGGTGCCGTGCTAGGCTTGGTGATCGGTATGCTCGCCGCAATTGCGCTCGAGTTCATCAACGACACGATCAAGTCGCCCGACGATGTCCGCGACAAACTACAACTGCCGTTCCTGGGTGGCATCCCCAACGCCAAGACAGCAAAGCCAGTCGAGGAATTACGCGATACGCTCTCGCCCGTCGCCGAGGCGTACCTATCGACAACATCTGCGATGCAGTTCGTTACAGAAGGCGGCGCCCCCAAGACACTGCTTGTCACCAGCACGCGTCCCGCCGAAGGCAAGTCAACCTCGGCCTGGGCGTTGGCATACAGCTTTACGCGTCTTGGCAAGTCGGTGCTGCTGATCGACGCCGATATGCGTCGCCCCGCCTTCGTCACCGGTCGTGAGAATGTCGGGCTGTCGCATATCCTCACCAATGCTGGATCGCTCAGCGAACATGTGCTGCAGACCGATATCGACGCATTGTGGGTTATGCCGTCGGGCACCATTCCACCGAGCCCGCCCGAACTGATCGCCTCAGCACGGTTCGCAGCGTTACTCTCCGACGCGTCGGCGACGTTCGACGTCGTCGTCATTGACGGCCCGCCAATCCTCGGCCTCGCCGACTCCCCGTTGCTCTCGTCGATCGTGCAAGCGACGCTGATGGTGATCGAGTCAGGTCGCACCCGGACGCGCGCGGCGATTGAGGCCCAGAACCGCATGCGGACCGCGGGCGCACATATGGTAGGCGCGATCCTGACACGCTACCAGCCACAGGCCTCCTATGGGTACGGCTATGGCTATGGTTATGGGCAAAACAAGGACCAATATCGCTATGTCGCGGACGGCAACGAGAAGAAGCGCCGGATCATGCTGACGATGCATGATGAACCGTAAGCGACGCCCTCCCGGCGGCACTGCACGCCGCGGGGGTCTGCACAGCGTTCGCGGTTTTGCGTCGGCGGCGATCCTGGTGGTTGCTGGCGTGTCGGTCGGCTGGCTGTCCTTCCAGGCTGCGATGGTGCGGACGCTGCCGGCGACCGCACCGGCGATCCTGCGGTTCGCGCCCGGCTATCCTGATGCGGTGCTCGCCAGAACCGCGACCATGCTCGTCGCGCAGCGCGGTATTCTCGATTCCGCCACGCTCGACGCCGTCCGGCGCGCGGCTGCGGCCGCGCCGCTCGATGCCCGCGCCTATCTGATCCTCGGCCACCAGCAACTGCTCGATCGCATGCCCGGTCGCGCCGTCGCGACGCTGGAGGCCGGGCAGAAGCTCGATCCGCGCCAGCGCCTGATCCACCTGTTGCTGCTCGATCGCTATCTGCGCACCGCGCGCTACGCCGATGCCGCAGCACAATTCTCCGTGCTGGCGCGGATCCTCCGTGCGACGCAGCCGTCGATTGCGACCGCGATGGCGAAGATGACGATGGCACCCGAAACGCGCGCTGCAGTCCGCCAAACGCTGGGCACCGATCCGGCGCTTGAACGCGGTGTGCTAATCGCGCTCGCCAAGTCCGACACTTCGCCGGAGGCAATTTTCGCGCTCGCTAGCCCCGCTGCCCGCGCTGATGCGCGCGCTCTGGAAAGCTGGGGCCCGGTTCTGGTGAATCGCCTAGTCGACCGCGGTCGCTACCCGGTCGCGCGATCGGTATGGCAGCGCATTTACGGCGTCTCGCCAACGCAGGCCGCAGCGCTCATTACCAACGCGGGTTTCCGCAAGATCAGCGCAGCGCCCCCGTTTGATTGGACGCTGACCGCCAGTGACCTTGGCGCAGCTGATATCCGCAACGGCAGCCTCGCGGTCGACTATTACGGTCGCGACAGCGGCGATCTCGCCCGCCAGTTGCTGGTACTGCAACCGGGACGATACCGTTTCGCGTTCACCGTCGATCCCGGCAAGACCGGCGCGGCTGCCAAGCTATACTGGTCGATCTCCTGCAACACCGCGGCCCCGGGCGACCGGAACACGCTGATGACCGTTCCCGTGGCGCCGAGCGCCAAGCCGCACCACATCGCGGCCGAACTCGTCGTTCCAGCCGGCTGCGCCGCGCAGACGCTGACGCTGCGCGGCGAGGCGGGAGACTTCCCGTCGCCGCTGGGCGTGACTTTGCGCGACCTCGATCTGCGTCCTTTGTCGGGACCGGCATCCAAAGCCGCATCGGAAACCACGCCATGATCCGCCACGCGGTCGTCCCGGCCTATCTGCTGCTCTGCCTGTTGCTGGGTGGCGCGAGTGCGGCCGGCTTCATCGCCAATTTCATGCTCCAGATCGCAAGCCTGCCACTGATCGGCTGGGCCATATGGCAGATGGTGCAGGAACGCCCCTCGGCGCAGATCCGGGCGCCGCTTAGCCTGCTGGCGATCTTCTTCGTCATCGCGTTGCTCCAGCTGGTGCCGCTGCCGCCCGCACTCTGGACCGTGCTGCCCGGCCGCGGCGCGGTGGTCCAGGGCTATCGCCTGCTCGGTATCCCCCTGCCCTGGCTGCCGTTGACGCTGGCGCCGGATGTCGCGCTGTCGAGCATCCTCTGGCTGCTGCCGGCCTTTGCCTGTCTACTCGGTGTCGTCGTGCTCGGTGCGTTTCGCGGACGCGGCATCGCCACGGCGATCGTCGCGGTCACGCTCGCCTCGGTCGCGATCGGTGCGCTCCAAGTTATCGGCGGGACCAGCGCCTATCTCTACCGGATCACCAATTACGGCGTCGCCGTCGGCTTCTTCGCCAACGGCAACCACAATGCAACGCTGCTGCTGGTCTGCATCCCATTCCTCGCAGCGCTTCAGGCGACGCTGCTGAAGCGCAGCGGGTCGCAGCGCAGTGCCTCGGCCATCCGACTGCTCGTCGGTGCGGCCTATGCCATCATCCTGGTCGGGCTGCTAATCAACTCGTCGCTGGCGGGGATCGGCCTTGGCGTCCCCGTAGCGCTCGGGTCATGGCTGGCGTTTGGCAACCAGCGCCCCGCGCTGCGCCGTGGGATCGCCGTCGCCACCGTCGTCCTATCGCTCGTCGCGGTCGTCACGATCGTAGTGGGTCCGTTCGGCAATAATCTGTTCGGGACGCAAACGAGCAACGTCGAACTGTCGCGCCAGACCTCGTTCGCGCTGACCCTGCGCGCCGCGCGCGACTATTTCCCGGTCGGCTCGGGGACTGGCAGCTTCCAGCCCGTCTATCACATGCAGGAACCGCTCGGGTCGGTCACCACCACCTTTATGAACCATGCGCATAGCGACTGGATCGAGCTGCTGCTGGAGACGGGTCTCGTCGGGATCGCGTTCGCCGCGCTGTTCCTAGCCTGGTGGATCGTCCGCGTGTGCGCGATCTGGCGCGCCGAAGAGTCCGATCCGTTCGCGCAGGCAGCCGTTATCGCGACCGCGGCGATCATGCTGCACAGCGTGGTCGACTATCCGCTGCGTACCGCGGCGTTGTCGGCGGTATTCGCGGTCTGTATCGGCCTGATGTCGGGAGCACGTCCCTATACGCGGCGCAGCCGCGAGCCGTCCTCGGCCCGCCATCTGACGCTGTAGCGCAGCCCGCTATGCCGTCGCCCGCGCGATGGCGTCGAGATAGCGCGCCTCGACGACCGACACGTCGAACTCGCGCTCGGCGATCTCGCGACTGCGCCGCCCCATTGCCGCGCGCGCGTCCGCGTCCAGGGCGAGCAACGCGAGCATCGCATCCGCCAACGACCGCGCGTCGCGCGGCGTGCACAGAAAGGCGTTCTGTCCGGCGCGCGCGATCTCGGTGCAGCCGGGCACGTCGGTGGCGATCAGCGGACGCCCCATCGCAGCCGCCTCGAGCAGCGAGCGCGGCATGCCCTCGCGGTAGGAGGGCAGCACGACCGCGGTCGCGCTCGCCAGATAGGGCCGCACGTCGGCCGCCTCGCCGAGATAGCGCAGGCATCCCTCGCGCTCCCACCCCTCGACGGTGTCGCGGTCGATCGCGGTACGGTTCTGGACGTCGAGGAAGCCGAGCAATTCGAACGCGACGTCGGGCCGCGTCTCGCGGACGATCCGCGCGGCATCGGCGAATTCGACCACCCCCTTGTCGCGCAGCAGGCGCGCGACCATCAGGAACACCGGCGTCGCCGCCTCGCTCGCCGGCTCTGGAACGAATTGGGCGAGATCGATCCCGGAGCCGGGCAACAGCGCGGTGCGCGGTGCGCGGACCAGCCGCTGCGCGACGAACAGGTCGCGGTCGTGCCGGTTCTGGAAGAACACCGTCGAGGACCGGGCCAATGCCCTACGATAGAGCATTCGAACGATACGGGTCAGCAGCCCAATTTTGATGAACGCGGTGCCGAGACCGGAGATGTTGTTAATGACCGGGATGCCGAGGACATGCGCCGCGAGCGACCCATAGACGTTCGGCTTGATCGTCCAGCCGAGGAACGCGACCGGGCGTAACTCTTTCAGAATGCGGTAATAGTGCGCGGCGAGTTTCAGATCGCGCAGCGGCGACAGCCCCTTGCTATCAATTGCGATGGAGATGTGGCGCACGCCCAGCGCGGCCAGCGCCGCACAATGCGCATCGTGTGGCGACAGTGCGACGACCTCGTACCCTTCGCGCTGAAGACGCGCGATGAGATTACTGCGGAAGTTAACAAGGTTCCAGCTCGTGTTGATGGATAGCACTATCGTAGGTTTCATAAGGGGGACCAGTGAGAGAGAACCACGCCGCTCTAACCGCTGGACGGTCCTGATCAAAGGAATATGGAGCTTACGCCTCCCTCTCCCCCATCGCTCATTCGTTAGACGGCAGGTATCGTATTGGCGATATTCACGATGTGGACCACCGATGCAGCCGATTTTACGTTGAACCAAACATCCCCAGCGCGATATTCGCTTTATTTGCTATCAGTTTGACCGAGATGATAATCGGGTTGAGGTCCAAAGCCGGCGGTGACTGAGCACTCATTAAAGGTTTTACCAGAACACCTAATCTTCCCTCTGACACCAAATCTGACGCTGTCTTCCTCCGGTTATGCGGCGTTGAACTATTTAACCGTTCTCGCCAGCTTTGACGTCTAGTTTCCCAAACCATTTGCGGCGTTATATTCATAATTTTCTTAAATCACTCAGCACTTCAGCAGCGACTCATCGCCTGCCATCCTATCGCCATTTCGTAATTGATCATCATTGGCGGATTATATTTTCATTATAAATAACCTGCACCATCGCTTCCTGTTTGCCACTTTACAGACGATGGATCGTCGTATCCGAAAACAAGATGTTTTGATAAGGCACCCAAGCCCAAGAAAAGTCCGCGAAGGTAAAGTACACATACTCCACTATGAAATTATAACCAATAACCCCCAAAAGCAAAGAGGGTGCTGGCGCGCCCCCTCTCTTTGATAAGGCGTATGGGAGCCCCGCAAAAGTAACGACCTGAAGTGGAATAAGAAATAGCGCAAGACGGTCTACGCCGACCGACGATGCAGAATTTACTAAAGCCAATAACGACAATAGAGAAAGATAGGAACAGATAGTCCATACATGCTTAATGTACCGAGACATCTGATATTTGTCTTTGAACGTCAAAAATATGAGACCAGCAACTACGTTCATACTTACCCTAAGGGCTGCGCCGCTAGATTGGTAATCACTGGACACATAGTTTGTGACCAGTTTATCCGCATCCCCCCCTAACACCACTAAGCCGATTGCTACAAATGTAACAACTCCTATTGCGGCATGAACTGGACGACGAGCAAGCGCAGGCGCCAACAAGATCGGCAGGAACAGTATCGCAGTTTTATGGAATAAGGCTGCAACTAAAATTCCACCAATAGTCCGAACTAGGCGATCACGATTTGCCTGAGAAATTGTCCAGCAAATCACGCCGATAGCAGCCGCCTGCCGCGTGTAACCCATACCCACCACAATAATCAGGTATGGCGTCGCGGTTGTCATCGCCAACCAAGAATTGACTTGTCTCTTTGCAAGAGCTGACAACCCAGCAATTAAGACCGATCCGCATACTAAGTTAATCGGCCACAGACCCCCATTAAACCGGGCAGATACCCAATTCAAAAATCCATAAGCGGGATCAGTAATTTTCAGATTAAAGGATAAAGGCTGAAAGTACATCAAGTCGTACATTTGAAGATACGTCTCCCAGTCGCCGCCTACTTCATACCGAAGGCCAACCATCAAAGCCGTTGCTACAAATGCAATTAAAAATAATAGGTTTTCCTGCTTCCTATTAACTGGCGATGAGAATTGTATTGCGCCAAGCGCCCAGATCAGAAACAAGCCATAAAAAGGTAGCACCGCAGTATTCTCCGTTACCGGCCAGCGAGATCGGCCACCGGCGACCTGCTACGGTTTTTGGCATAGTGCCTCAAAAGGCGGGTGGCTGGAACCTCGAACCAAGAATGGTAAGCAATTCCAACTGCCACTGACACGATTATCCCCATAGATAGAGCCATCCACTCCGTTGAGTAAATGTGTAACCTAGCCGCTATTCGTGTCGTGATGGAGATCAACGGATTGTGCACCAGATATATTGCATAAGATCCACTTCCAATCTGCAGGGCGAACCGATTAAATTTTTGCGATATGTTGGAGTCCCAATATACGATGGGCAACATCAGAGCTGCAATTGCTCCTCCCCCCAATACAGAAGCACTCCTGTCAAGATCAAATTCTACATACCATATAAGAATCGCAGCAATAGACGCCACATATGGCAGATATGATCCTTGCAGTATTTTGCGTTTGAATGCCGCCGCTACCATTATTCCGAATATAAACTCGATATTAATCAAAGATAGGCCCACCGAGTAAGGCAATATTTCACTAAAACCTGCTGCAATTGATGCAAAAATTGCGGATGTCCACAGAAATAAAATTAAAGCAAGTCGCCGAGTAAAAAATCCTATCGCAAATAATATATAAAAAACCAACTCATGTTGCAATGTCCATGCAACAGATAACGCCGGAACATTTTTACTGGGCAAAAGTGTTATTGAAGAGAATACATTCCATGTTCGGTCGTTGTTAGAACCCAACATAATATAAAGAATAATTAAGCTAATCGAAATTGGTATATACGGAGTATATACACGAATCGCTCTATTTGTTGCAAATATCTTGGCTGACTTCCATCCGGGTAGAGATTTTTGCGTAGAATGATAAATTATGAAGCCGCTTAGGACGAAAAAAAAGTCGACGCCAAACCAACCGAATTCAAAGAATTCTTGAAAAGGGTATGTTATGGGTCTTATTAGCTCTCGCGCACTCAATGAGGCATGGTGACCGACGACTGCGAGCGCAGCGATTGCGCGCCCTACCTGTAGGCTACCAAGCCGCTCTTTATTCGTCTCTATCATGGAGCTCTCACGTATCCTCGATCCGGACAGATAACCAGAGGTACGATTCAGCCATCTCCAGTAACTTCAAACTGCAGTGTTTGCCTGGACATCGTCGGTCAGGACGTAATCCCAGTTGGTAAGTATGATGGCGTCACGGGCTTTTCGTTGAAGCAAATCTCAGCCTGCTCGGTTGCCAACCACTGGTCGAAAGCGCAGGAGGGGCTGGTGAAACTGTTGGCACTAACGAAGTACGGCCGCCAAGCGGCGAGCACCCGGCAACGCCTGATGCAATACGAGCCCTATCTAGCACACGACGGGGTAGAGGTCGCATATGCCCCGCTGTTCGATGACGCCTATGTACACCGCCTTGCCAAAGGCCATCGCAAGAATTTCGCGCTCATCGCCCTTGCTTATGCGAACAGATTGCGTCTGTTGATGGCACGCGACGACGCCGATTTGATCTGGCTGCACTACGAGGCGTTTCCATTCCTGCCTGCGCCCTTCGAGCGGCTGTTGGCAAAGCGGCGTCGCCCGGTCATCGTGGATTATGACGACGCCATCTTCCACATGTATGACGACCATACGCGCAGCCCGGTCCGCCGGCTGCTGGGGGGGAAGCTGAAAACTACCATCGCGCAAGCCAGCGCTGTCACAGTGGGCAATGATTACCTGCGTGAATATGCGATTGCGCACAATCAAAACGTGCACGTCCTGCCAACAGTGGTCGACACTGCACTGTACCGGCCTGCCGACACGCGGGTACCGGGGCCGCTGGTGGTGGGCTGGATCGGCTCCCCCTCGACCTGGCGCTATGTCGAGCCCATTTTACCGACGTTGCTGCCGCAATTGCGCGCGTCAGGCGTGTTATTCCGGGCAGTGGGCGCCGGCCCGGCTGCGGCACGCTGGGCCGACGTGGAGGCTCTCGAATGGTCCGAGGCGAGCGAAATCGCGGCAGTTCAGTCGATGGATATCGGCATCATGCCGCTCCCAGACGAGCGCTGGGCACGCGGCAAGTGCGGCTATAAGTTGATCCAATATATGGCATGTGGCCTGCCTGTCGTCGCCTCCCCCGTAGGCGTCAACAGCCAGATCGTGCGCGAAGGGATCAACGGCTTCCTTGCATCCGACGTGGACGCGTGGGCGCGTGTCATTCGTGAGCTACTGGACAATGCCGATCTCCGGCAAAAATTCGGCGCAGCCGGCCGCGAAATTGCAGAGCGGGAATATTCCTTGGCCGTTTACGGGCCCAAGTTAGCAGCGCTCGTACGCGGTCTTTGCGCACGTCGCGATTGAGCTTCGCAATCGCATGTCATCACGCCGGATAGTCGGCGACGCTCACGTTGAAGCTATTTTACAGTGTCTATATGAGCCAGGGCGTCGTGAGGTGCGGCCCCACGAACGCCTAATAGCGGATCGTAAGAAATCAACTCGGCCACACCGCTAGTTTGTCCGATGCTTTAATTCAAAACGACGCTCTAAGCTGACTACAGATTCAGCGTATATCATCGTGCTTTAACCGGCGGGCGGGATTACCGACCCAGGTTTCGCCTGCCGGCACGTCCTTGGTAACAACTGCGCCGGCACCAACTAACGCGTATTCGCCGATTGTAACGCCTGGAAGCACGACCGCTCCGGCACCAATGCTAGCGCCACGCCGGACGATCGTCTGGTCGAAACTGTTGGGATATACCTTCGAGCGAGGCCGGCGATCATTCGTGAATGTCGCGTTGGGGCCACAGAAAACGTCGTCCTCCAAAACGATTCCGGCCCAGACATACACGCCGCATTTGAGAGTTACCCGATCCCCGATCCGCGCGCCGCCTTCCACCAGCGTATGCGCGTTCAAATTGCAATCAGCTCCGATAACCGCTTCGTCCAAGACGACCGAAAATTGCCAGATCGCAGTCCCCGCACCGATCCGCGCATTAGGGTGAACATAGGCCTGATCGCTGATCCTGGCCGGGGGCACGACGTCGCTCGTGTTTTTCATTTGGTCTCCTGTTTGCGCGGCTTAGGCTGCATCATCGCCCATTCCATTTCCCCTAGCTTGTTGTAGAGCGGACGCACCATGCCAAACCGCTTTAACATCAGCATTGTCTGCCTGACATATAATCAAGAACGCTATGTTACCGATGCAGTCCGCAGTGTCCTTGCACAGGACTTTCGTGGTCTTGAGATCGTAATTTTTGACGACTGCTCTACCGATGCTACTTTTGCGCTAACACAAGACATCGTGGACCGGTACGACGGCCCCCACACCGTCCGGCTGCACCGCAATCCACTAAATCTTGGCATCACCGGCAATCTGAGTCGTGCCATAGCGGACACCAGCGGCGACTTAATCATTTTTGCGGCCGGCGATGACATATCGCGCACCGACAGGGCTTCTGTCCTGATGGATGCATGGCTTACGGCGGGCGGAGGTCCCACTGTCCTGTATTCCAATTGCAATGCCATAACGGCAATGAACGAACCGTTCACCGACACTGGGGGGCCTCTCTATCCCGGTCCGCACAGGATAGAGGACATGGCGGATGGCGTCCTGCAAGTGCTGGGCGCGACGTCGTCAATCACTCGCGATCTACTTGATGATTTCGCCGCTATCATTCCATCAGCTAAGTATGAGGACCGAATTTTCCCGTTTCGTGCGCTGCTGAAGGGTGGGAAGGTGGTATTTATCGACCAACCGCTAATCGATTACCGGCTTCATGTCGGCGTATCGCAGCAGCGGGCGGCGGATGCGCGAGAGTATCTGCTGGCGCATAGCCTGCGGGACGAACAAACCCGCTTGGCAGATGCAATCCAGCGGCTGACCGATCTCATGACCGTCGCACCAGAGCGTGCGGATTTGCGCCGACGGTGCGAAAGGACGATTCTGACGCATGAAGCGAGGATAGCGTCAGCGCAGGGAGCCACGCGCCTCCACGAGCGCGTCTTGTGGAACAATCTGTTGCTGGGTGGCAGCAGGATGACCGCACTAAAGCTGTACGCGAAGCATCGTTTCTATCCGCTCGCCAGGCATTTCATCAAAATCTGACACCCGCGCGCAGTTGATCAACCCGCCCCGTTCGCTGGGCGATACAGCATACGCAATATTCTAAGGCGCTGCCGAAGATAGATTTTCACGGTTCGCGACCACCGCCCGCCATTAACCAGTCGCTGTAGCAAGACCCTCTCCTGCCCCCATCCGGATGCCTCGCCGAACGCGATCGCAGTTTTATGTTCGCGGATCGTGGCGCGGCACTGTCTTTCCCCCTCGGCGGCATCGGGCATGGCGTGTAGCAGATCCGCCAGACGCTGTCGGGCGTCCTGCAGCCCGCGGCGCTGTCCATTGAGCCAGAAGCGATCGGCTTCCGTCTTCTCCTCAGGCATTCGCGAAACGCCGCCCTCAAACCGATAATCGATCAAGGATTCATCGACGTAGACGACGCTACCGCCCAGAAGCAGCGCACGGAACGGTAACACCCGGTCTTCGTGGATCACCTCGGGCGAGATCGCTGGAAAACGGCGGAACAGCGAGGCAGTGACCGCGCAAGTGGCACCATGTACGTCCAGATCGCCACGGCAGGCCTGATCGAAGCTGGGCGGCTCACGTCTCATAACCGGCGATCGACCGACGATCATCTCGCCTGCAAAATTGATCATCCGGCAATCAGAATAGATCACCGCCGGGCCGCTACCATTTGCCTGCCATGCCTCGACCAAACGGGTCGTGCGCTGCGGCGCCGATATGTCATCACCGGCTGCCAAAATAATGAATTCGCCTTGCGCGCGTTCGATCTGCGTCTGCAAGTGCTTCGACAAACCAAGATTCCGTGGCGGCTGCGTTACGCTCACGTCGTGCGGGCCGGCATAGGCCGATACGGCATCCTCGATTACCGCGAAGGTCTCATCGGGAGAGCAATCATCCGAGATGAGAATCTGCAGGTTCGGATAGTCCTGCGCGAGGGCGCCTTCGACCGCATCGCGTACAAAGGATTCCTGCTTGTAAGACAACAGAATTAGGGTGACGCGGGGATGGACAGGCACGTCCTTGTTTGTGAGATAGGCGCTGTCAGGTCAACCCGGCCAGATGCCTCCGGGTTAAAGCGAGAGCCTGACACACGGCGTACTTTGAGACAGGACTCAAACATGGCACATCGCCTCAAACTGGTGAGACTCATTCCGGTACTCGACTTTGGCGGGGTCGAAACAAATTTCGAGATATGGTCGCAATTCGCTGATCGTGAACGCTATGATCTCCGCGTTTGCACGTTTTGGAAAGATGGTGCTGCGGCAGAAAAAATTCGTGCCTACGGCATACCGGTCGATGTGCTCGGCGTTGATCCGTCCATCCGCAATCCTCGCGCCACATTTGCGCTAGCCAAATACCTGCGCCGTATCCGGCCTGACATCCTCCAAGCCAGCATCGGTGAAGCAAATTTTCACGCGGCCCTTGTCGGTAAAGTAAGTGGGGTACCGGTAGTCATCATCGAAGAGCATGGTGTGCCAAACCGACCTTTACCCTACCGGCTGATCCACGCCGCACTGTATCGCATGATCGATGCTATTATTGGAGTTTCCCAGGTTTCTCTTGATTATGTAGTGGATCGGGAATTTGCGCCGCGCAACCGAACCTATCTACTATACAATGCCGTTCCGGCTGAATTCTTCGCCCCTGTAGCTCCGCATTTCCCACGTCGCGGTCCATTCCGCTTCGTCACAGTGGGACGCCTCCATCCAGTAAAAAATCAGGCCCGTCTTATTCAGGCATTTGCCCATGTAATTTCCGCTCATCCCGGAGCGCAGCTAACTATCGTTGGAGGTGGCAATCTTCACTCAACGCTCGCACGACAGATTGCTGACTTGGGTCTGACTGACCACGTAAAACTAACAGGCTACAGCAGCGAAGTGCAGGCGATCCTTGATACTGCCGACTGCTTCGTTCTGCCCTCACTTACCGAGGCATTCGGCATTGCAATGGTAGAAGCAATGGCCAGACAAATTCCGGTGATTGCGTCAGCCGGCGGAGCCTTATCAGAAGTCGCAGGAAGTATAGGTAAAGAATGGATTGTAGACCCGTTAGATGTTGCCGGCTGGTCACATGCGATGATCACGATGTTAGAGCTAGACGATCAGCAGCGTTCGTCTTTAGGACGCGGGGCGCGGCAGGTTGCGGAGCGCTATAGCCCCGTTCGCCATATAGAAGAATTGCACTCGATCTACAATGAATTGCTGAATCGCGCGAAACTAGTGCCACAGTCGCACTAACGGTCAACGCGATTTCTCTTTAATCAGTGCGGTCTGTTTCTGGGCCAACACGTCGCGGTAGAGTGCGTCAATGTCACGGGCGTAGCGCGCCGCCCCGAAACGAGCAACGGCGCGCAGATAGCCTGCCTCGCCCATCTGCCGACACCGTGAAGGATCACGCACCAGTGCAAGCACGGCCTCGGCGATTGCATCCGTGTCTCCAGGTGGTACCAGCAGCCCGGTTTCGCCATCCGCGACGACGCTCGGGATCCCCCCTACGTCGGTCGCCACCACGGGCAGGCGCATGAACATCGCCTCCGCCAGTACCAATCCGAACGCTTCGGTAGATGGCGGATGCACCAGCAGGTCGAGCGCTGCAAAATATGCCCGGGTATCACCCTGATACCCGGCAAAGACGACATACCGTTCGACGTCCAGCGACCGCGCAAGGTCTTCCAACATGACCTGATCGGGCCCCTCCCCCACGATCAGCAGGCGGGCGTCGATACCACCCGCCCGGATTATTGGTAGCGCGCGGATAGCGTCGCTGAACCGCTTGTGTTCATCGTACAGCCGTCCGACACAACCGATGACGAAGCTGTCGGCCGCCAACGCAAGCGTTGATCGCACAGCCTGAACGTCGCCTAGTGCCGGGGGCGATGGCTCCGGGACGCCGTTAAGGATCATCGCGACCTTGGCCGCGGGCAAGCCCAGCGTCTGCCGCAAATAATGTTCGGTCGCCGGTGATACCGCCACGGCACGATCGCTTAGTGCCATGAACGAGCGATAAAGTGCGGTTCCCTTGCGCGACCGCGGCTGATTGTCGGGGTCGGACGTTTCCTCAGTAAGGATCGCTGGTACGCCGGCCAAGCGCCCCGCCACGGCGGCCAAGCTGATGCCTTCGAACACCGCGCCATGCGCGATATGCGGGCGGAACCGCTTGAGCGCGGCATAAGCACGCCGATGCGCCCCCAGGTCGAGCGGGTAGCAAAGCACGCCGACCTCGACGATCGGGCACCCCGCTTCGCGGAACAAGTCGGGCAGCGCGCCGATCGCCTTGGTGCAGATCAGCAGTTGCTGATAGCGGTCCTGTGGAAGCAGCCGAGCAAGCGACAAACGGGTCTGCTCCACCCCCCCCGACCCGACCGTTTCCAGGCAGTGCGCGACCCTGATCCGACCGGTGATGCCAGCGCGATCGCCGTTGCTGTTGCCTACCCTCGTCATTTACCGACAATCGCCTTTGTCCAGCACCCGATCTTGGCCAATGGCCCGGCGGCAAGGCTATCATTATGCGTCAAACGGAAGACCAATTGCGCCGCACTTGCGAGTACCGCGACGATACCGACGACAAGCGCCGCGGTTTCAGACAATGCCGCCGCCCCGAGAATGAGCACGCCGCCAGCAAATGTTTGCACCAGGAGCAACACGACGCGCCGCGACCAGAGAAAACCGGTGCGTTGGCGCACTACAACGAAGACGGTCGGCAGATACACACCATACATTATTAGAAAGACCAGTCCGGAAGCGATGACACCGAGACTTGGCGTCGCTACCCACAAGAACGAGACCATCACCAGAGGCGCCATAGTGTCGGTCAAGAAGAACCGGCGGCCGGCGCCGGCGGCCAGCAGGACGAAGCTCATTGGCCATGCCGCCAGCTTAAGCACGTCGCCAAGCACCTGCCAGCGCAGGATCCAGGCCGCATCGGCAAATGCGCTAGAATATAGCAAGCGCACGATAATCGGTGCCGCAGCCAACGTTCCTAGGATGATCGGCGACGCCATCAACAGCAGAGCCTCGGTCTGCGAGTTGACCGTCCGGTTGACCTCCGCACGATCGGTGATGATCATGGTGAGGCGCGGATAATAGTCGGATCCCATCGCCTGCAAGATAACCGACAGATACATCGACGAGATCGCCCAGGAAGCTTGGAACTGACCGAGGGAAGCGGGCCCCAGCGTCCGCGCCAGCACCGCGCGCGCGCCCAGCATTAGCACTGCAGAAATCAATCCGGTGATCGTGAACCAGAAACCGATCCGCGCCATCCCGACCCAATGCCGGCGCAAAGCAAGCCAGGGTATCCGGCCCGGCCGCGCCGACCATTGCCGCCAGACGACCCACTGCCCAACTAGTAAAGCAATGACGGGCGCGCTAACGAGATAGACGATCACGATCCATCGCGATGGCACGACATAGAGCGTGATGCCCGCAGCGACGATCGACATGATCGCAGTGGTAACCCCGATCTCTGCCAACGCCCGCAAGCGTCGGAGACCGGTGAGCAAGGCGACTTGGCTGCCGGCAAGCACTATCGCCACCAATCCAAGCGACAGCCAGCCTATCGCGCCCGCATGCTGAACATCGCCGGTCAACGCCTTCGACAGCGGCGCCCGCAGCAGAAAGAAAGTGAGACCGCCTACGATCGCCAGCAGCAACGTGCCCCAGAATAGCGCCTGCGACGCCTGCAGCAACTCAGCCTCGTCTTCAGATGCAGACGCCTCGGCAATCTGCCGAGTTCCCACGGTGTTAATACCTAGCCCGGCCACGGCAGAGGCGGTACCGAGCAAATTCTGGAACAGGCCGATCAAGCCAATACCCGCCGGTCCGAGTACTAAAGCGACCAATTTTGTTCGCACGATCGATGCTACGACGTTGATGACCGAGACACCGCCCAACAGCGACGTCGCGCGCACGATGCCGCGAAAGGATGCGCCCTCAGCTCGGGCTTCGTTCTCGCTCAACGGTTGCCTGCCTGCGCCAGAAGAGGTTCGATCGCGTGACGATAATCATGCACCGCACGCGCCAACGAGAAGTTCGCGCACCCCACCTGCCGCGCCCGATTGCGCATGTCTTCCCGTTCGGGAAAGGCATGTGACACGAACCACTCGGCTGCCGCATCCAGCCCGATCGCCTCATCGAAGAAAATTCCTGCATCCAAAGCGGCCCTAGTGTCACCGACCGCGGCAGAGCCGACCACGGGCAGACCGCACAGCAGATATTCCGCTACCTTGATTGGTGCAACCGCAGCCATAGAAAAGCCGGGCTGGCGAAATGCCGCGCCCAGATCCGCGCAAGCAAGAAACCGTGGAACTTGATCGGGCAGAACACTCGTCACGATCGCGGTAGCCGCAACCTGCGTTCCGCAAGCAGCCAAAGCCGCGCGAGCCTGATCAGGCGCGCCGGTTAGTACGAGCAGACGAGTATCCGGACGCCGCGCCACGACGGCCTTGGCAAAGGCACCAAACCGATCGAAGCGATATTGCGGACCAACCGAGCCCGCATAGGCGATCACCGGCGCAGACGGGGCAATGTCCAGCTGCGCTCGCATCGCTTGACGCATGTCGAGCCTACCCGGCGTAAACACCCGTTCGTCACGGCCGTTGGTGACGACATGGAACCGTGCCGCACTTACCGGCGGCCCAGCGCGATCGACCAGTACGTCTCTCGCCCGGGGCGAGCGCACCATTACCGAAGCGGAGCGCCGCACCATCTGCGCCTCCACGTCGCGCAATAGACGATAAGTCGTGCTGAGCGGCGACAGGCCGCCGAACTCGACGCGCTCGTCGGCGGCCAGGCCGTCAGCATCGAAGATCACAGGCCGTAGCCGATCCGCGCCAGCCGCTAGCGTCGCCAACGCCGGCATCAAGCTGCGGGGCATCAGCACGTCGGAGCCGAACTGTCGCACAGCCGCACGCACCGCACGCCGCCCCAAAACTGCCGACGCCAGTGCCCCTCCACCACCTAGCCGCCGGAGAATTGGCGCGGCGCAATACCTCAACCCTGCTGCTCGGCATACCGCCGCGGTGCGCTCGGTTAGTGAGCGCGCACCCCAACGAAACTGCAATATGTCGACCGCGATCCCGCCAGCCTGCAAGCCCTTGAAGATCGGCAGAAACAAGCTTTCAAGATACGCCGCCTCTGGTGCGTCCCAAGTGATGAACAGCACCCGCATCAGCTAGCTCCCCGTCACACCTTCCTTATTACCTGTCACCAAGGTGTGCAGTACAGCGATAACCCTATCCGCCCCGGCCTCTTCCAGATGCGGCCCGATCGGCAGGCTTAGCACTTCTCCCGCCATCCGTTCAGCGATCGGGAAAGAACCCTCTGCCAGATCGAGATCGACATAAGCTTCCTGGCGATGCGGCGGGATCGGATAATGGACCAGCGTCTGCACTCCGGCCCCGGCAAAAGCGGTTTCCGCAGCGGCGCGGTCCGCCAGAGCAACTACGTACAGATGCCAGGAGGGTTCGGCCCAGTTCGGCACGAACGGCGGAACGATCCCACCATCTTGCAGACACGCATCATAGCGCGCGGCGAGCCTTGCCCGGCGCGCGTTCCAATCGTCCAGATGACGCAGCTTGACCTCGAGGATCGCAGCCTGCAACGGGTCGAGCCGCGAATTTACCCCGCGCACGTCGTTGACGTATTTGCGGCGCGAGCCGTAATTGCCTAGCATCCGCACGCGCTCAGCCAGTTCGGCATCATTGGTGGTGACAGCGCCTGCATCGCCCATCGCGCCCAGATTCTTGCCGGGATAGAAGCTCCACGCGACGGCATCGCCATGCGCGCCGATCCTCTGCCCTTTGTAACGCGCGCCATGCGCCTGGGCAGCATCCTCCACCAGACGAAGCGACCGCGCGCGCGCAAGAGCTAGCAACGGATCGAGATCGGCCGGCTGCCCGTAGAGATGGGTCGGCATGATCACCCGGGTGCGCGGCGTGATCGCCTCGGCCACGCGATCAGGATCGAGGTTGTAGGTTCGCGGATCAGGTTCGACCAAGACCGGCGTCGCGCCGACCATACTGACGGCAAGGAGCGTCGCGATGAAGGTATTGCTCGCTACGATCACCTCGTCCCCAGGTCCAACATTCAATGCACGCAGGATCAGGTACAGCGCGTCCAGCCCGTTGCCGGTGCCGATGCAGTGGTCCGCCTCGGTATAGGTCGCATAGCTCTGCTCGAAACTGGTGACGGCGGGTCCGCCGATATACCAGCCGGAGTTAGTGACGGCCGCGATCGCGGCATCGATTTCGGGCTGCAATTCGCGGTAGGCGGCACCGAGATCGAGAAAGGGGATCGTCATCGTTCGCTGTCCCTCGCTTGAGTTGCGACCGCGTCGCGGAACGCGCTGTAGTCCCTTATATAATCCGCTTCGTCATAGAGACGGCTGGCCAGCACGACCAGCACACAGTCCGGCGTGAAATCACTCATCTCGCGCCAAATTAGTGACCCGATCTGCACACCGAGATCGGGCCGGTCCAGCTGTACGTCGACGCGGGTCTTGCCATCATCGAGCGTCATCGTGCAGGCACCACTGACGCAAATGGCGATCTGCTGCAGATCGTGATGCGCATGGAAACCACGCGCTTCGCCGGCCCTCGTCGCATAAATATAATAGACCCGCTTGATCGCAAACGGAACGTCGCCGCCCTCTTCCAGCGCGATCAACTGTCCGCGGTCGTCACCACGCACCCTGAAGTCGCGCAGATCGCAGCCCGCCGGCAATTGGTGGGTCATGCGAATGTCTCCGCGGATAGGACGAAGATAGGTGACGGGAACATGACAATCATCATCGGATTTAATCGCGTACTGCTGCTCGCGGCAGGGATGATGCCTCTCACGATCTGTCCTGTTATAACGCCCGCAGGCTAGATCGCCGGCGCTTACCTGCAGGCCCTGCATATGACAAGCGCGACGCCCTTCCGGGCGCGAGCGTCTCTTGTGGCGAACGGGCCATCATGCGAAAGACGATCATCTTAATCCTTGGAACTGTGACATGTGTGGCATAGCCGGCGCGATCTTTTCTGGCATGCGCGCTCCCTCTTTGGTCGACCAGATGACCGGCTGCCTAACGCATCGCGGGCCCGACGATGCGGGGCGATGGGATGATCTTGAGGTTGGCATCGTGCTGGGGCATCGGCGGCTGGCGATTATTGATCTGACGCCGCTTGGTCACCAGCCGATGGCATCCGAGGATGGACGCTGGATGATCGCATTCAACGGCGAGATATACAACCACCTTGCGATCCGCGCCGAGCTCGATATCGCCGGCCAGGGCGGCGTCTGGCGTGGGCATAGCGATACCGAGACACTAGTCGCAGCGATCGCCGCCTGGGGGCTGGAGCGGACGCTCGAGCGCAGCGTTGGCATGTTCGCGATTGCGCTGTGGGATCGGCGCGAGCGGGTGCTGCATCTGGCGCGCGACCGGTTCGGCGAAAAGCCGCTTTATTATGGTTGGGTCGGCGGTGATTTCTTGTTCGCCTCCGAACTGAAGGCGATGCGCATGCATCCGCGTTTTGTGAACCCGGTCGATCGCGATGCGCTTGGTGCCTTTGCAGCGCGAACCTATGTGCCGGCACCGCATTCGATCTACCGCGACATCTACAAGCTAGAACAGGGCTGCCTCCTAACGGTAACGCCGGATGCTGCGCGCGCCGCACCCGGCAAGCCGCCGGTCGAAGGGCGCAGCGGCGGGCTGACGCTGACGCGCTACTGGTCGTACCGCGATGTCCTAGCCCAAGGCGCGAACAATGAGATCGGCAGTGAAGAAGAGGCGATCACCACGCTCGACGACGCGCTGGGCGCGGCGATCGCCGGACAGACGATGGCCGACGTCCCGGTCGGGGCGTTCCTGTCGGGAGGGATTGATTCCTCGGCCGTCGTCGCGCTCTACCAGCGTCATTCGTCAACACCGGTGCGAACTTTCTCGATCGGTTTCGAGGAAGCCGGGTTTAACGAGGCCGAATACGCCAGGCAGGTGGCACAACATTTTGGCACGGTACATAACGAGCGCTACGTTACCGTTGCGGAGACGCGCGACGTCATCCCCAGCCTCCCGGCAATGTATGACGAGCCGTTCGCCGATTCCTCGCAGATCCCGACCCATCTCGTCAGCCGGTTCGCTAAGGAGCAGGTCACTGTCGCGCTGTCGGGCGATGGCGGCGACGAATTGTTCGCTGGATATAACCGCCATTTCGCCGCGCCGCAGATGTGGCAACGGCTGAGCCTGCTCCCCCGCGCGCTGCGCGCTGCGGCCAGCGCACCGCTTAGCCGCTTGTCCCCCGGGCTGTGGAACGCGCTGCCGGGCAACCGTCCGCCGCATTTCGGCGCCAAGATGCAAAAGGCGCTGCGAGTCGCAGGCGGCGCACGGCGCTTCGACGATGTTTATACCAGCTTTCTCGACGAATGGAGCTTCGAGCCCTCCCCCGTGCTCGGGTCGAGGGGCACGGCCGGGATCGACATGGATGTCTTTCCCGGCGCATCAGATGCGTTGCGCATGATGTATTGCGACGCGACCAACTATTTGCCCGACGACATTCTGGTGAAGGTTGACCGCGCGGCGATGGCGGTCAGCCTGGAAACGCGCGTACCGTTCCTTGATCACCGCGTCGCCGCGGTCGCCGCGCGCATCCCACTAGCAATGAAAATCAAGAATGGCCGCGGCAAACACGTGCTGCGTGAACTGCTCTATCGCCATGCCCCGCAGGCCATGTTCGAACGGCCCAAAGCGGGTTTCGCGATCCCGATCGGCAGCTGGCTGCGCGGGCAGCTCCGGCCTTGGGCCGAGGAGTTGTTGGCGCCCTCGCGAATCGCCGCCGAGGGCTATTTCGACGCGACCGCCGTTCAGACGCGTTGGCGCGACCATCTGTCAGGCAGGAAGGATGCGACTGCTGCCTTGTGGGCGGTCCTGATGTTCCAGGCTTGGCTTGCCGAACAGGCCGTACCGGCGGCGACCGAATGGAAACAGTCATCGTAAGCCGCGTCGCGTCGTCGCGCTTGCCGATAGTTACGATCTTTCTTTAGGAGCCCCTCATCAAAGGAGTGGTCCCATGAGATTTCTTGTTACCGGTATTGCCGGGTTCATCGGCTTTAACGTCGCCCGCCACCTGCTCGCACGGGGTGACAGCGTGCTCGGTATCGACAGCTTAAACGACTATTACGACGTCACACTCAAGCACGCCAGGCTCGCCTTGTTGGCAGAAGCGGGCGATGCGTTCGAATTTGCTCAAGTGGATTTCGCCGATGACGCTGCGCTCGACGCTGTGCTCGAGGACCAACTGTTCGACCGTATCGTGCATCTTGGCGCACAGGCTGGCGTGCGCTATTCGATCGAGAATCCGCGCGCTTATCTGCGCTCGAACCTCGCCGGGCACCTTAACCTGCTGGAAGTCGCGCGACACCGCAAGGTCGAGCATATAGTCTATGCCTCGTCCTCGTCGGTCTATGGCGGCAACGACACGCTGCCGTTCCGCGTCGAGGACCGCGTCGATCAGCCACTGTCGCTCTATGCCGCCACCAAAAAGGCGGACGAACTGATGAGCGAAACCTATGCGCATCTCTACCGTATTCCGTTGACCGGGCTACGCTTTTTCACCGTCTATGGCCCCTGGGGCCGCCCCGACATGGCGATGTGGCTATTTACCAAGGCGATCTTCGACGGGCGGCCGATCGACGTGTTCGGCGAGGGCAACATGCGCCGTGATTTCACCTATATCGACGACATCGTCGCGGGTATCATCGCCTGCGTCGACAATCCGCCTGCGGATGACGGTACGGTGAAGGCGGGTGGCAGCATCAGCCCACATCGGATCTACAATATTGGCAACAGCCGTTCGGAAGATCTTGGCGAGATGATCTCGCTGATCGAGCGGGAGTGTGGCCGTCCGGCCGAACGTCGGCTGCTGCCGATGCAGCCAGGCGACGTGCGTGACACCTTTGCCGATATCAGCGCGATCCAGCGTGACCTAGGCTACGAACCCCGCACTACCATTGCTGAAGGTGTGCCACGTTTCGTACAATGGTATCGCGAGTATCACGGCCTCTGATATCATGGGTCAGGCAAGGCGCTGTGCCATAAGCCTTTTGGTACAGCGACTTGGTGATAATTCAGTTCGCACTACCTAGCCAAAAAGCGGAACTTGCCGACAGATGCAGAGTTCCGCTCTCTGCGATCTTGAGGTTCTTACGACCGAAAGTTCCGCAGCGATTTTACGTGACAATGTAAGCCACTCCGGTTTATAGGGTTCGCGATATTAGGTTCTCCGATTCCTAAAAGGGGATGAAGGCGTGAAATTAAAGTCTTTTTATACGGCAGTGGCGGCGCTTTCGCTCGTCGCAACGCCGACCATCGCAGCTGCGGCGCCTGTTGCTACGCCACTGACCCAGCCAGCGACCGAGTCGGTCGACGGCGATAACGCGCTTGCTGGTGGTGGTTTCATCATCGCCGCGTTTGCAGTTGTTGCAATCGGCCTCGGCGTTTACGTGGCAGCAGATTCGGATGACTCGCCCAATAGCCCGTGAACTGATTGGTTTGGTTTAGAGAACGGCTCGGGTGGCTTGCCATTCCGGGCCTTTTTCTTGTCTACAATATCTAATCGATCGATCGCCTATGTTCTCGATCAATCTTCGACTTGGGATTCTAGGCCTTCTTGCATCAACTGCGGGCCGACCAGCATACTGTCAGACCGAAACACAAAGTTTAACTAGGCGCAGCGCCCCCGTCGAGGTGACACTGAGTTTAGTACGAGCTTCGACGCTATCAGGCCGGGAAGATGATGGCCGGGTTGAGCAGATTGCCTTTCGCCTTGCGGTGGCCGGCCGGATGCGATGCGCGGACTTAACCCCAAATCTTGGCCTTGTGCTTCAACATCTTTCACAATTTAAGCTCGTTGACCGTCCCGGCATGATCGCGAGCCAGTCACTTGACCGTGGGCCGGGCGTGACAGTCGTGGCTTCAGATAGTCCAGCAGCAACAGCCGGTATTCGCCCAGGCGACATACTAATGGCGATCGATGGCCGTGCCCTTCCCCCCGAGACCGCGCTGTCCGCATCATTCGATGCGGCACACGCTCATGCCCGAGCCGATGCTGTCCAAGATTTGTTGGAGAAGACTGGCGCACGCCGCTTTCCAATCACGCTGCTGCGCAAGGATGGGGTTACGGTTACCAACGTGACTCCCCTGCCCGCTTGCCCTTCGCATGCCTACCTCGCACGCTCAAACCAGCGCAATGCCTATGCCGACGGACGCCATGTCTTCCTGACGACCGGCCTGCTGTCACGACTTCAGAATGATGACGAGCTAGCGTTCGTCATTGCGCATGAGATGGCACACAACATCCTGCATCATGCGACTATCATGCGGGGTGGCGACGTGAAACATGGCCTCGGGCATACGTTGGGACGAAGCGGCCAGATTGTGCGAGAGACCGAGCGGGCGGCAGACGCGCTCGGTGGCAATCTGATGATTGATGCTGGCTTCGATCCTGTCAGGGGAGCCGCCATACTTAAGCGCCTTGGTAGGGGCGATCTGGGTATCGACCTGTTTGCTGCGCACGATTCTGCGGCCAAACGCATCGCTGCGATGTGCGTTCTAGCGAATGCACGGATCCCGCGATGAGCCGACGCGATTTCTATCAGGTTCTCGGCGTAACCCGTACTGCATCATCCACCGATATCCGCGCAGCTTTCGTACGGCTCGCCAAGCACCACCATCCCGATCACGCCCGCAACGCAGGCGAGCTTCCGGGGCGTTTGCAAGAGGTGCAGGAGGCTTATCGCTGCCTGTCAGATGACAGCGCGCGTGCAGCGCATGATCAAGCACTTGAGGAAAGTGAAAGACTTCACTTTGCACGCCAGCGCAGCGTGCAACACCGCCTTCGCCGCTATGATGGGCGCCATCCTCATCCACAGCCCCGCCCCCAGCTCGATTCAACCTCCCGCCTTCGAGCTATCCGCTGGCGATCGCTACTGGTCGCGACAGTAAGCGCGACCATTCTGGCGCGCATACTCACCTTGGTTGGCTAACTATTTTGCGCCGAAACCGGTGGCCATGATCCCGATGGTGCGGATCGCGATCAGCAGGTCGAGCCATGACGAGAAGAACTTGATATAATAGAAGTCATAGTGGAGCTTAACGTGCACGTCGTCGAGTCCTGCCACATGACCTTGGTTGACCTGCGCCCATCCAGTAATCCCGGGCCGCACGATATGGCGATAGGCATAGAAGGGCAGTTCATTCTCGTACCAGGTCGATAGCGATACGGCTTCGGGGCGCGGACCGATCCAGCTCATCTCACCACGGAGAATGTTGACGATCTGTGGAAGCTCGTCGATCCGCGACCGCCGCAGGAACCGGCCGATCTTGGTAATACGATCATCGGCATCGCGCGTGATCGCCGAATGGCGTGCAGCGTCGTCACCGGTCGTTGCCACCTGCTGCACCATTGTACGGAACTTGATCATGTTAAACGGAATGCCGCGATATCCCATCCGACGCTGACGGAACAAGATAGGTCCAGGCGAACTCGCACGCACCATCAGCGCGACGACGATCAGCGGTAGCACCAGGATTGGCAACAAGACGATGCTCGCAATGATATCGATCGTCCGCTTGATCCCCCGATAGCCGAGCCCCGGCAGCAACGACCCGAAGCTGTTCTCCGAGAGGTGTTCGATCTGGACACGCCCCGTCAGCGACTCCCGCAGCTGTTTGGTATGGTAGACGGGTATCCCGGACAGCGCTGCCTGCGCCAGCATCCGCTCCCATTCGGGCGAATGATCGGAACGCAGATCGACGACGATCGATGCGTTGGGATCGTTCGGGACGATCGGCTCATCAAGCCTGATCCAGTCGACGTCGGGCGTATCGCCAACGATGCCGGTCTTGCCGACAGGGACGTAGTACATGCGTTTCGGTTCGGCACGCTGGTTGAAGTAGCCCAACACAAAGGTAACGCCGACCGAAGCGAGATAGCCCGCCAACAGCATCGAACCGCTGTAGCTTGCTCGCGAAAACAGCAACACGGCCGCGGCGGCGCCGAACGTCGTCGAGAAGGCGGGCAGGATAAAGCCGAATGCACGTGCGCCTGGATATACTGTCACCCGACGAAAAACGAGCAAAGCGACGACTGCCGCAATCAGCGACGTAAGCTGCGTGTTGACCGTGCTAGCAAGATCCAGAGATAACGTTCCGAACGTTATCAACGGCGCAACAAGCGGGACGAGATAGGCCGCCAATCCGACCATCAGTAGCGGTTTTAGCAAGCGAACGTCCGTATGACTCGCGCGCGTTGATCGCCCATGATCGCCAATTATCAGCAACACACACCTCATACCGGAGCCCGAGGCCCAAACGCTATATTTTTAGGGCTGTAGTAGAGCCAACCTGCCCGGCAAAGCCATGCCCCCGTATGGCCCAGGGTGGCTTTCGGCAAGACGCAGAAGCTTACAAACACCACAATTTTGAAGCTAAAATACAGGTTTTCGAGCGAAGCCGGCCAAACACGCATCTGGATCAAATAGGCGATTGGACGCTCAGGCTTTAATTTCCGCCAACTGATACACCAGTGTCTCCTATCCGAAGTGCGCTGCACAATAAAGGTATCAAATCCTGCCGTACTTTGACGCTTAACCAATAACACAATGGTGTCGTCCCCAAAGACCCCTTACTTACAAGACATAATACCCTTTATGTTTTATAACATCTATTAACTAATAAACATTTGTATGATCATCTGAATACTGCTAATTTCATAGTCTATCCAGATTGATCATTCATCGTTTTTTCCACCGCTCGCCGATCAGCCAATATTGTAGCGCTCGGCGACCTTGCTGGCGGTCCACGTCTCCCACCCCCCATACTACACACGACTATGCGTGCTTAGAAGTGGCGGCCGTGTCATTCGTTTTGTCGACCAACTCACTGCTGACGTGTCAACATGGCTAAACGGCTGTAAATTTGATCCATATTCGTTATTGGCTGGAACCATGATGAAACTAAGCCCGGTTTACATGATGGATTTCCGATGGTTGAGATAACACGAGAAGCAATTGCGTATACGATCATCGCCATCATCGTGGTCATCTCAGTTCCCGTCATCATCCGCATGCAGATCAAGCGTCAGCGCGACCGTCTGCGCAGACGCGGAATCAAGCGCCACGGGCATTGATGCCTAGCCCTTCCTGCACCGCAACACCCCCGCAACACGGTGCTCGATCGCAGCAGTCATAGCGGCGACTGTCGTCACCCCGGATTGCCCCGCCCCAGAGCCCGCGAGATGGATTGAGCGGCTTGGAATCTACCACGGCTTCCGAACCTGCGATAATGTCGCTAGAGCCGCCCCCTTCGAGCGATGTGAAAGACGAGTATACATGCTGGGGATCAAAGCCGGAACTTGGCGCCGTTCCGCACACTTCTATTTGGTCGCAGCATTGATTGTCGCGACGGCTTTGCTGGGCGGTTCCTCGCGCCCCGATGCTGGCGCGCTGCTCCTGCTGCGTCCCGTGGTCGTGGCGCTGCTTGGCGGCGTCCTTCTGATCGCGGGCGGCGCTGATCGGGCGGTCGCGCGCATGCCGGGAATATTCCTCGCACTGTTTGCCGCCACTATCGCCGTCCAACTCATCCCGCTGCCGCCCCAGTTGTGGCTCTCGCTTCCAGGACACGGCCAATTCGCCCCATCGATCGGCCTTGCCGGACCGGCAGCAGGGTGGCGCCCGATTTCGCTCTACCCCGATCTGACGCTTAATGCGCTCATCGCGCTGCTACCGGCGGTCGTCGTCGTTCTGGGTTATGTCCGACTGAGCCCCGCTCAGCGACTGAGCCTTTTGCCATGGCTGGTCTCGATCGCCGCGCTCAGCGCTATGCTTGGCCTCGTCCAGATCCTCGGGGGCGGGAACAGTCCTGCCTATCTCTATCGCCCGACATCGCAGGGCTTACCCGTCGGGCTGTTCGCCAACCGTAACCATCAGGCGGTCTTCCTCGCGCTGGCGCTGGCGCCGCTTAGCGTTTGGGGATTACGTGGCAGCGGCAAGGTGGCCTTGCCGATCCGCTTGGCGTTGGTGGTCGGTGGCCTCTTGCTGTTCATGCCCGTCATCATCCTGACCGGATCGCGCTCGGGCCTCATTATGGCGTTCGGCGTTCTTTTGCTGCTACCGTGGATCCTCCGGGTCAGCTTGAAGCGTCGCCTCGGCAATACGCGGTCACAGATCGTGACCTATGCCGCGCTTGCGGTCGTGCTGCTGGTGGTGGCGGTGATCGGCTACATGGTATCCAGTGATCAGGCCACCTCGATCAGCCGCCTGCTCGACACCAACGAACTGCGCGCCGAAAAACGCATATTGGCCGCCCCGGTGATGATCCAGATGCTCAAGGACTTCTTCCCGGTCGGTCTTGGATACGGTGCGTTCGAACCCGTCTTCCGGGCCTATGAGCCCGATGCGCTGCTGACCCCGACCTATTTCAACCGCGCGCATAACGACCTGCTGGAACTGGCGATGTCGGGCGGACTGTTCACCGTAGCAGTAATGCTCCTGTTCGCCGGCTGGTTCGTGCATCGGTGCATCGTGTTGGTCCGCAGCAACGAACGCGGCCTGCCGGTGATCTACGCGCGGATGTCGGCGGTGCTGATCCTCGGCCTGATCCTGGCGAGCATCACCGATTATCCCGTCCGCACGCCGATGATCACTGCGGTCTTCGCCTTGGCCTGTATGTGGCTCGAAGACAGCCATCGCCGCGGGCCCAAACTGGCCGAACGCGAAGCGTGAATTGCAAAATGTGTAGCATATCGCTAGGCACCCGGCAGCCTCGTGCGCCCTGCATGGTGGGGATTTGATACGTATGAATATTCGGCTTGGAGCAGCTGCGTTCCTTCTGCTCCTTTCCGGGGGATGTGCATCCCCCGACAAGATGATCGGGCGATCAGAGCTTACGGTCATGGAGTTCTCCGATCTTCCGGCACCGACGGATGCCGACCAGATCCTCGAGCGTAGGCCTTATTTGATCGGCCCACGCGACAAGGTGGTGATCGAAGTTTACAATGTCCCTGAGCTGACTCGCACGCTTCAGGTCGACGCCAACGGCCAGATTTCGCTGCCTTTGCTCGGTACGATCGATGCAGCGGGAAAATCGCCGGCCGACCTGTCGCGCCTGATTACGGCGGGCCTGACGGGGCGCTTCGTCCGCAATCCTCAGGTGACCGTGAATGCCGATACGACCAACCAGATCATCACCGTCGATGGACAGGTAAAAACTCCGGGCCTGTATCCGGTCCTTGGCAAGATGACGCTGCAGAAGGCGATCGCCTCGGCACAGGGCGTGACCGACTACGCCAACACAAACTACGTTGTCGTGTTCCGCAAGGTTGGCGACCGTCAAATGGCCGGCGTCTATGACCTGCGCGCCATTCGACGCGGCCAATATGCCGACCCCGAGGTGTTCACGAACGATATCATCTTCGTAGGCGACGACGCCAACCGCCGACTGGTCCAGACCCTCATCAGCAGCGCTGCGCTTCTGAGTGGTCCGCTGATCGCCATCCTGAACTGACCGCTCGAGAATTACGGATACATCGCATGAACAGGATGATCGAGCAGGGCGTCGGGGCCGCGGACGCAACCGCGCCGCGAACAATGACGCCACATCTTCAGGAACGATCGGCGCCGTCGGCTCTGGCCGAGATACTGTCGGTCATCCGACGTCGGCGCACGTTGATCGCGGTCATCATCTCGGCGCTGCTGGTGGTCGGGCTGCTGTTTTCGCTGCTCGCAACGCGCAAGTACACCGCGTCCGCGGTGCTCGAGATCCAGCGCGAGACCGGCAGCTTCGTGAAGGTCGAAGGCGCGACCAGCAGCGACAATATCGCCGATCAGGAATTCTATCAGACGCAATACGGTCTGCTGAGCTCGAAGTCGCTCGCCGAGCGGGTCGCGAACGATCTGGCCCTGTACAGCAACACCGACTTCCTCAAGGCGGCCGGTATCGTCAAGGACGATGATGCGGCGACGCCGACCACCGCGATCTCCGCGCAGGACCGTCGGAACCGCACCAGCGCAGCAGCCTCCTATCTTCTCGCCCGCTTCAAGGTCGAACCGGAGCGTTTCTCGCGTCTGGTGACGATCGAATTCACCGGGACCGATCCGGCCCTC
>Ga0308169_10000869_pt1 | contig 39025 bp, 42 predicted proteins | sample PhyBR1_2_FD_202139 | JGI IMG/M metagenome (GOLD analysis project Ga0308169, IMG submission 202139) | Phyllosphere microbial communities from UC Gill Tract Community Farm, Albany, California, United States - DLSLSB.R1 | ecosystem: Host-associated > Plants > Phyllosphere > Unclassified | place...
CGCTCATGGCTCTCCAGTCGGGCGGGATGCACTGAGCGCGCGAGCGCCCTCGACCGTCGTAGCTGTCTGTCCCTTGTTGTGCAAAAGGAACCGGTCCTCTCTCGCTTGTCGTTTCGAAATGCGCGCTCAGCCAAGAGAGAGACGACGTCGACCTTCTCAACTCGCGCCTTCTCGCCTCTCGCGCTCAGCGGTCTCTCTGCTTGTGCAGCGACTCGACAGCGCACGCAGAAGTGTGTGCAGCAGCGGCGAGCGAGGCCCGCAGCGGGCTACATGGCGAGCGTCGTCGAGTCCAGCACGTTCCTGTCGGGACGGCGGCCCAGCCTGGGCACGATCGAGCGCCTTTCATCTCGCTCGTGCGGCTCTCGCTCGCCCTCTTTGACCTCCTGCTCGACACTCTGCTCGTCTTCGATGTCCCTCCTCCCGCCAACGAGCCCCCAGCAACCCGGCTCGAACGACGTCGTCCTCGCCCTCGGCTCCGCAGCGACCGCAACGTGCGCCTGCCGCTCCTCGACTCGGCCCCGCCCCTGCGACCGACGACGAGAACGGCCTCCTTCGACGTCAGGCCGCTACCGAGCCTGCAGGGCACGAGGGCTGGCTCGGCTGGACGGTGTGTCGCTGGGGAGGCGGCGGTGGGAACGTGCGCTCGCTCTCGAGTGCAGCGTGCGACGGGCCGGGTCGTCGCTAACCTCGTCGCTCCCACGTCCTACCACGGCTCGCTCCTACCCGCTTGCGGTGCGACGGCCGCCAGAATCCCACGCTCAGCGAGTCGAACGTGCCACCCCGCTGTGCGCTGCGATTGGCCACCGCCTTCTCCGCACCGGCGAGGGTCTGGCCAGGCGAGCGATCGTTCCCAGCTCTGTCCTCGCGGAGCTCTGCGCACCGCTCTTCTCGCTCTTCTGCTGCCAGCTCGAGCCCGTCCACCTCGCCGACTCCACCACCGTCGACCGAAGGCGCCACCTACACCTCGAGCCGCCTCGTCCACCGCCGCACCGGCCCCCTCCTCCCCGCACGCCGCCGAGCCGACCCCGCCTTTCGCGACCTTTTTTCGCCTCGGCAACCGCGCCACACCCCTCCCTTCCTCTCTCCCACCACTCGCACCACTCGCCAGCATGAGCGTCGTCCCCGAGGACGGCATCACCGAGCACGAGAAGCAGCCGTTCCCCGGTTCGCTCGGCTCGGACTCGCCCTCGTCCGGCAACTCGACCACGGCGGCGAGCTCGACCAACGAGCACCTCCTCAAGGAGTCGCTCTTCCCCGAGGACTCGTACACGAGCGACGGCGTCTACTGGGCCGATCTGCCGCGCAAGGAGCGCCTCGCGTTCATCAACCGGCAGCAGAACGCCGAGGCCAAGCGCGAGTTCCGCTGGGTGCTCGACATGTTCAAGCAGGACCCGATGGAGCCGTTCCGCCGGTACTTCCGCAAGTATGTCATGACGGGCATGGGCTTGTTCGTCGAGGTGCGTCGCTCTCTCTCCTTCCGCGCCGGTTGAGAAGGTCGCGACGACGCTCGAGCTGACACCCTCCCTCTCTCTCTTTCTGCTGCAGGGTTACGTCCTGTTCTCGATCGGCAACCTTACTGCGCTGTTCAAGAGCGCCTGGCCGACGTGCTGGGGCACCTACACCGACTGCAACGAGAGTGCGTCCCTCTTCTCTCCCCCTCCCACCACTTCCTCCTTCTCAGCTCTCGCTCGCGCTCTTTCCCGACTCGCCCGTTCTGACTCTCGCTCCACCCGCTCGTGCAGACTGGGTCGACGCCGTCACGTACCTCGAGATCCTCGGCATCATCGTCGGCCAGTGCATCGTCGGGTACGAGGGCGACTGGATCGGGCGCAAGTTCGGCCTGTGCCAGGACGCCCTCATCATGCTCATCGGCTCGATCCTCCTCACCGGCGTGTGGGGCACAAGCCTCAATGCCTGGGTCATCGCCTACGGCTGGTCCCTCTTCATCTACGGCATCGGCGTCGGCGGCGAGTACCCGATGACGGGGACCAAGGCGCTCGAGCAGAACATCATTGGCCCGGCCGGCGCACGCGAGGACCGCCTCCACCGCGGTCGCAACGTCGTCGGCGCCTTCCTCATGCAGGGATGGGGCCAGGTCTTCAACCAGTGCTCGCTCCTCATCCTCCTCATGATCTTCCACTCGGGCGACACCCTCCCGCCCTTCTCGCCTCGCACCGCCCAGGCGACCTACCGCGTCCAGTTCGGCCTCGCCGCCCTCGTCCACGTCTGGCTCTTCTACCACCGCCTGTACAAGGTCCACGACGCCGACGTCCAGCTCCGTGCCGCCAAGCGCAAGCAGAACACGAGCGGGTACGACATGCAGTCGCTCCGCCTCCTCAACGCGCACTACTGGGGCCGCCTCGTCGCTACCGCCGGTGGCTGGTTTGCCAACGATGTGCGTCCTCGTCCTCGTCCTCTCGGCCCAACTTGAGAAGGTCGACCCGACTGACTCGCTCTCTCTCCTGCAGGTCTTCTTCTACGGCACCAAGGTCTTCTCGTCGACCTTCATCGGCATCATCCACCCCGGCGCGTCGCTCGTCGTGACCTGGGAGTACAACCTGGTGCGCTCGAGCCTCCTCTCGATCGGCCTCTCGACCTCGGCTGACTCGGTTCCTTCTCCTGCAGATCAACCTCGCCGTGTCGCTCTGCGGCTACTACCTCGCCTTCCTCTTCATCGACGACAAGCGCTACGGCCGCCGCAACATGCAGCAGGTCGGCTTCGCCTTCGACTTCTTCATCTACCTCTTCGCGGCCATCGTGCGTCCTTCCTCGTCTCTCGCCTCGTCCCCCGAGCAGCTCGACTGACTCTCACATACACCTGCAGTTCTTCGACCAGTTGCGCGTGCCGGGCGCGCCGATCGCCGCCTTCCAGTTCATGTACCGTGCGTCGAGCGCTCAGGCTTCTCTTTTTTGCTGTCGCCCCTCCTGGCGCCCTTGCTGACAATGCGCCCTACTCCCACAGACTTCTCGTCGTTCTGGAACCAGGTGAGTGCCGATTCAATGCCGCAGCACGGCTCGGAGATGCCTGCGGACGATCCGAGAGCGCCCTGGCTGACCTTCGCTCCGCCGGCCCTTCCCCCTCCTCCTCGACCTCGCCTCGGCCCTTCCCCGTTCACCGTGCGGTCCTAATTGCGTATCGGAAGCCGCCTTCCTCGCACGCTCCAAATGCGACCGGGCCAGCTAACCGTCGCCCTTCGTCCCACAGATTCCTTGTCGCCGGCGAGTGCTTCCCCGCCTCGGTCCGCTCGACTGCTCGTGCGTCCCTCTCCCCCTCCTTCTCCTTCTGTCAGCGTTGCCTGACTCTCTTAACGCGCGCAGACGGCTTCTCCGCCGCCGCCGGCAAGCTCGGCGCCCTCCTCCCGACCGTCGTCTTCCACTACCTCTCCGACCGCAACAAGTTCTGGTTCGCCATGCCGTTCGGCGCTCTCGGCTTCCTCGTCACGGCCATCTTCCTGCCCGACACGACTGGCATGGAGCTGCGCGAGATTGAGCGTGCGTCCCCTCCCGCTCTCGTCCTTCTCCCTGCGCCTCGCGCACGCCTCGTCCGGCCTGCACTCTTCATGCACCGTGCTGACGTCCTCCTACATGCCATGCAGGCTACTGGCGCTGCGTTCGTGCGGGTCACCCCGAGCTGTACCACGGCATCGCCGTCCACCCGCACCACCTCTCGTGGTACGAGCGCGTCATCCTCAAGCGCGACCGGCACTACGACCCGAAGCAGGACAAGCTCGACCGCATCGAGGAGCTGCGCGTCCTGTACGAGTCGCACCTCATCGCGCGCGAGGACGAGACGGGCGAGTCGCACGACGTCGACCACTCGTTCATCTCGGCCGACGTGGAGCGCTACTTCCAGAACGAGGCGCCGCCCGCCGAGCGGGTCAAGCGCCAGATCACCAAGGAGCGCGCCATCCGCGGCGAGGTGCCGGACGAGGAGAAGAAGGTGCACCGCTCGAGGCTCGAGGAGTCGCTCGGCGGCCGTGCGTGAGGAGGCTTTCTAGACTCGTAGACCCTTTCCCCCCCTCTCTCCTCTCTCTCTCTCGCATTAGCTGTCATGACTAGTAATACACATGGGCCTCGCATCGCATCCTCGAGGGTGAGCGCGCCGCCTGTCGAGAGCCGCACGGACCTCTCGCCCGGCCGACCTGGTCCTCGCCACTGCGTCCTGCCGCCTCGCTGAAAAGCGTGCGAGCTCTCCTACCCTCGCTCGGTGCCTCCGTGGACTCAGGAGGCAGTAGGATGAGCCGTTTGTCGAGCAAAAAGGAACTGGAGAACCAGGGAGTCGAACCCTGCGCCTCTCGCACACGATGGTGCTAAGCGAGCGCTCTACCGATGAGCTAGATCCCCGCGCATACAACAGCGGACCGGGCTGGACATCCATATCGCGCGTTATCAAAAACCTTCAGGAATCTGCACGGAGCGAGCCAGTCTCCGCTGGACTCAGGCGGCCGGGCGCCTCTCGCCCTACAGGATGCTTTCATAAGTGATCTGGTGCTATCGGAGAACTGCAGGAAGGCGAGATGGACGAGCGTCGTCAGGTGACGAGCGAGGTTCGCCTGCGCGGACGGAGCAGCTTCCCTCGCTTCCCATCACCGCTACCAGGCCAGTGCGCTACCCGACTGCGCGCAGAGCCTACGTCGGTCCTCTGTCGAGCCCCGCGCACACCCATCACGTCCCTCCTCGCCGCGCAACACCGCCTCGTCCCTCCGTCCGCCGGGTCATCCCCAGGCCCGCCTTCTCGTCGCACCGCAAGGCCGCAGGAGCCTGCCGACACTCTTTACCCGTCCCGCAAACCTCGCTCAAGCCGCACGTCGCCCGCCAAGCCCGCTCGTCGAGTGCGTCGTCTCTGTCTCTCTCGCCGAGTCGTCCTCGTTCGCCGAGCGCTGACCCCGCCCCCGCGTGCTTGCAGCCCAGCGCGAACGTACCTGCACGACGAGCCCCTGCCACCTCTACCAACCTCGCCGACTCGCCCTCCCGCGCGCGCACCCGCCGCTCGACTCGACTGCGCGTGCCCCGCGCCGGCCGCCTCCTCGACTCGCCCCATCGCCGTCCATCACCCGCCTAGGCCCGCTCGACGCGCACCATGAACACCCTCGAGTACTTCCTGTCGGCATTACGACCCGCTCCGCCGCCGAGCCCTCGCGCGAGCACCTCGCAGCTCCCCATCTCGGCCGCCCTCTCGCCGTCCGCCGCAGGAGCCGACGACGATGTTGCCGAGCTGGTCGGCGCGGTCGACGTCGACGAGGAGGCCGCTTCGGCGGTCCTGGGCGAGTCCGCACGCCGGGCCGACGATGGCATCGTCGAGGCGGACGAGCAGGAGCAGCCGATCTCGGCGGCCGGCACCGTGTCGCCCTCGCGGCGGTCGAGTCGCAAGGGCAAGGCGCGAGCAGCAGCTCCAGCATCGTTCGCAGGCGATGCCGAGACGCTCGCGAGCGAGGACCCGGTCCGCGACGGCGAGACGGTCAAGACGGAGCTCGAGCGGGGCGAGGGCGTCGAGTCGGCCTTTGGCGAGGACGGCGGCAGCGCCGTGCCTTCGTCGCCGCCGCCGAGCTACGACGACACCATGGCGTCGGCCGACCCGGAGAAGGGCGTCGTCGTCGAGGCGGCCCCGGGCACGTCGGCGTCGTCGGCCGGGCTCGTCGTCGTCAACTCGCCCACTACCTGGCCCTGGATGGCCCGCCTCGCCCGATGGTGGCCCTTCCGGCTCTCCGTCTCGATATACGTCCTCGTGCGACGGTTCCTGTCGCTGTTCGGCCTGTCGTACTCGCCTCGGCCGGGCTACAACGCCCTCCTCGCACCCGCCCACTCGCCGCTCTCGTCCGAGCCGAGCGACCCGGCCCAGCTCGACGAGAAGGGCACGACGGCCAAGCGTCACGCCCGCATCGCGTCCCTCGCCCTCACGCTCTCGCAGCGCTCCCACCCTCCGTCGGCCCAATCGTCCTCGTCGCCGACGCCGTCGCCCTCGCCGAGCGCCATCCCGCGCGCGCATCTCCCGCCGCCCAAGCTCACGCCCAAGACGCTCGTGCTCGACCTGGACGAGACGCTCATCCACTCGATCCGGTCGGGCGGGTCGTTCGGCAAGCGCGGCGCGCCGAAAGGGCTCAAGACGCGCGTTGTCGAGGTCATGCTCGACGGGCGCAGCACGGTCTACACGGTGTACAAGCGGCCCTGGGTCGACTTTTTCCTGCGCAAGGTGCGTCGTCCTTCTGTCTCGCTCTCGTGCGCGCTGCCCGTCTCGCCGAACCGCTCGGCCCTCTCGCCCGTTCAGCGCTGACTCCTCGCTCGACTCTCTGCGCGCGCAGGTCTCGTCGTGGTACACGGTCGTCATTTTCACGGCCTCGGTGCCCGAGTACGCCGACCCCGTCATCGACTGGCTCGACGGCGGCGACGGGCGAGGCGGCATGGTCGGCGCGCGGCTCTTTCGCTCGGTGCGTCGCTCTCGAAGCTCTCGTCGGCTCTCGTGCTTGGTCTTGCGCGAGAAGCTGACTCGTTTTGCTCGACTATGCCCCGCAGGACTGCATGGCGCGCAACGGGTCGTACGTCAAGGACTTGAGCGTCGTCGACGCCGACCTGAGCCGAGTGTGCTTGGTCGACAACTCGCCGGCGAGTTACGCCATCAACCAGGGTGCGCTCTTCCTTTCTCTCCTCGCTGTAGCATGCGCGTGCGCGTGCCGCTCTCGCTGCTGCTCGTCGCTCTTGAGGATGCGCACTGACCCTCTCTCTCCCTTCTCGTGCGCGCAGCCAACGGCATCCCGATCGAGGGCTGGATCAACGACCCGCACGATGAGTGCCTGCTCGACCTGCTGCCGATGCTCGACTCGCTGCGGTTCACCAACGACGTGCGGCGGGTGCTCGGCCTGCGCGGGTTTGGGCGGCGCGAGGGGGCGTCGCTGTCGATGGGGATCGCCGAGAGCGGGGCGGGCACGAGGAAGAGGGGGGACAAGGCGAGTAGATAGAGGGAGGATGCTCGAGGAGGAGGAGGCTGCTGCGCGTTCTGTTGGACTAGTCGTCGTCGAGCGCGAGAGCGACTCTTCTGCCTTGTGGAGGCTGGCTCCGCTCGTCTCATCGGCAGTGCCTGTGCTTCTTGATCGCCGATCAGGTCACCGCGACCGGGTCTCCTGTTCGTCGGTGCCGGGCAGACGTTCGTGCGGGCGGAGTGTGCGTGCGTCGGACTTGGCGGCGCCGGCCTCCCCTCTCGCTCCGTCCTCTCACTCGCCGACTCGCTCGCACAGCCGCTCTGAGCCGAGCACATGTCGGACTGGCACGGCACGCGCAGGCGCTCACCTTCGCCGCGCGACTCGCCCCGCCCTCGTCCTCGCCGCCGCAGCCCCTCGCCCTCGTCCTCGGTCCTCCCGCCGCTCCACTGGCCTCGCGACGCCTCGCCGGTCGTCGAGCAGCGCAGGTTCTACGCCGAGGGCTCCTTCCACCAAGCGTCGTCGCACCGCCAGCAGCGCGAGCGGTCCCGCCGCCGCTCCCCCACCCCTCCCTCCCGCACCCGCCTCGACTCGCCCCGCACCACCGCCCACACGCACGACAGCGAGTACCGCTCGCACGACATCGACGACTACGGCCCGCCCATCCGCCGCCGCCGCTCGCACTCGCCCCGCCCGCCGACCCACTCGTCGCGCCGCCGCTCGTCCCGCTCGAGGTCCCCTCGGCGCAGCGGTCCTCACGGCGCACAAGCGCTCGACGACCGCGACCTCAACAACCGCGACGGCGACGGCTACCCGCGCGCGGCGGGTTACGCGCCCTTGTCGGGCTGGGACGCAGCGTACGAGAGCATCGGCAAGCGCTCGGGTGCGCAGCCCGCGCTCGCGAGCGGCTCGAGGCGGTCGTGGGGCGGGCAGGCGGGCGCAGCGGGACGGCACTCGCGGTACGAGGACTGGGACGTGCCGAGGTGGGACGGCGGCGGCGGCGCGGGCAGGATGAGGTACGAGGAGGAGAACACGAGGAGGGACGGCATGTGGACTGGGCGCAGCGCCGGGTGCGTCGGCTTTCCTCCTGCATCGTCATGAAGCCTTACCCGAGGTCCTTTGCTGATCTTGTCGCGGTGCGGCTGTCGCAGGCTTGTCGTGGCATCGACCCAGACGCGCTCGAGCCTCTCCCGCCCTTCTGCCGCCGTCTCGCTTTCTCGCCCGCCGCCGCACCTCGCCTCTCGCAACGTCCAGGCCACCTACGAGCCGAGCTTCCACAGCGGCCTCGTCGGGCCGTCGTACATCGACTTCAGCCCGTCGCCCGCGCCGTCCCCCCGCCGCTCGCCCTCGCGCTCGCCCGCCCGCCCGTCGCCCTCGCCTCTCGACAGCCCCCTCCGCGCCGCACCATCTCGTTCGCCCTCCCCTCGACTCGCTCCCGCCGCGAGCACGCCGCCGCCCGTCTGGCTCGGCCCGCTCCCGGCCGACCTGCAGCCGGACGAGGTCGTCGCGCTCCTCGCACCGTACGGCCATGCCGCGTTCCGCCTGCACCTCGCCGAGACGGGCGCGGGCGACGAGGCGTACGCGCTCGAGGTGAGCTGCCCGAGCTGGGAGGCGGCGAGCGCGCTCGTCGACGACGCGAGGGCGGGGAGGGTCGACGTGAGGGGGAGCAAGGTCGAGGCGCTGCAGGAGGACGGCGGCGGAGGGTTTGAGTACGGGGAGGGCGACGAGTGGGTCGGGGAGCGGGGCGGGGGGCGTCCAGAGGAGGAGCGGGGACGGTCTGAGGTGGAGGGGTCCGTGCGCAGCGCGGGGGCGCACGAGCAGCAGATCGAGTCGGCGGCCGACGAGCGGTACGAGGCGCAGGACTATCTCTCGAGCAGTGCGTCGCGCTCTCTCTGGTACTCTACGCACGTCGAGCATGCGCTTACTGTATCTCGTTCGCAGGAGTCGCCTCGCCTCGCGCGTTCAGTCCTCGCCGCACCTCCTCCTCCCCCAAGCGCCTTTCCTTCGCCGCTTCCCGCACCCTCGCCTCGCCGACACGCTTCAGCACGACGCACACGTCCTCCCAGCCGAACCTCGCGCCCTCCCGCTCGCCCGAGCGCGCGCATCCCGCTCGCGCATCCGCGCACGGACCCCTCCCCTCCCCCTCTCGCGCCCGCACGCCGCGCCGCCCCGCGCCCGCCCAGTACCGCATCCACCCATCGCGGCTCGTCTCGCCGTACCCGCGCTCGCCGAGCCCGGGCGACGCGGCGTGGATCGCCGTGCGCGAGGCCGAGATCGAGAAGGAGATGGACGACGAGGTGAGGGAGGCGCTCAGGGACCGGTGGGAGAGGGAGGGGTGGGAGAAGTGGATCGAGAGGTGGGAGAGGGCGCCGGTCGTCGACTTGACGCAGGAGGATGATGAGGAGGGGTTCGAGCTCGAGGGCGAAGGCGAGGGCGAGGTGGACGAGGAGGGCGAGGGCATGGACGTCGACGGCTGAGGGGCGGCTCGAGAGGTCTCGGACGTGCTTTCTGTACCTCGCGCAACACAGCTTTTACCATCTGCGACTGAGAAGAAAGCGCTCAAGCGAGTGTCTGTCGTTGCGAGCTGCTGCGAAAAGAAGAGAAAGAAGAGGGGAGGAGGGACTACAACAGCGCGTCGGCATCGTCTACTGCGACACGACGGCGATGTAAAGGTTCGCAGATGGAGAGAGAGAGGAACGAAAAAGTTGACGAGGTTGCTCAGTGAGGAGAGGAGGTATCTAAAGTGCTCAGACAAGGATCCAGCCTGCGACGCCGAGAACCGCTGCGCCGACGAGCGCCGTCGCCGCGCCCTGCACGCGCAGCATGCCCGCCGCGCTGTCGCCCGACGACGAGCCCGACGAGCCCGAGCCGCCCGAGGTCGGCGTCGCGCTGACCGACACGAGCGAGGTCGTCGCCGTCGCCGTTGTCGCCGGCGCCGAGTCGGCCGCACGGTCCGGGTCGTAGAAGACGCGGATCGAGTTGATGTCGAAGTAGGCCGTGTCGTAGTTCGAGCTGCGAGCGGGCGAAGAAGGTCGTCAGCTTCGTCCGCGCGTCCGGGCGAAGTCGAGCGTGAGAGACAGAGGACGCACTTGTCGAGGACGTAGCTCAGGTAGCAGGTCTCTTTCGTGAGCGGGCAGCCCGTCGTATTCATGACGGCGGCGTTGCCGGCCCAGTCGCCGCACGCCGTCATCGTGACGACGAGGTTCTGCGGCGAGAAGAAGTCGGGCGTCGAGCACGAGCTCGCCGGGTAGTAGGCGACGGGCGTGCCCCACGAGTCGGGCGAAGGCGCCGACGAGGTCGAGCTCAGGTCCGAGGGCACGTCGGCGCGCGAGAAGAACCAGATCGAGACGCCGTCCTTGGCGAGCTGGGTCGCCCAGACACCGCCGCCTGCGGCCGCAAAGGCGGCGCCGTACGAGTTGGCCCGGGGATCGCGGATCGTGCAGCCCGAGTTGTCGTTGGCCTTGGCGAAGCAGTTGCCGTACGTGAGGGTGCCCGAGAAGTTGTCGCTCGTGCCGTTCGAGACGGTGCAGCCGTCGGCGGTGTGCATGGCGTACTGCAGGAGGAAAAGCGTCCGATCACCGTCAGGCTGATGTTCTTAAACGCAGTGAAGAGGAGAGCTGGCTCAAGAGGGCGAAGGAGAAGGCGGGAAGGAAGCCGCACCTGGTTCGTCTCGACGAGGTTGACGCCCTCGAACGTGTCGATCTCGCCGCCCTGCGGCCACGTCTTGGTCGACGCCCATGCGGCGGGCCACACAGAGCAGCCGTACGGGACGTGGTTGAAGTCGAAGGTCCAGAGCGAGCCGATTGGGTACGAGTCCTGCGTTTCGAGACGCACGGACCGGCGCTTCTCGTTGTACGGCACGTCGCTCACGTTGTCCATTTTGAGGATGACGCTCTGCGAGGACGAAAAGGCTGAGTCAGGGCGAGCGTCAAGGAGGAGAGGTCAAGACGTGGCGAGGACGAGAGAAGGAGGAGCGGGAGGAGAATGAGGAGGAGGAGAAAGAGGAGAACGACGACGCACGCTGCCCGAGACGTACGCCAAGTCGGACGAATCGCTCTGGTTGACGTAGATGATGTCGCCCTGCACAGCACAAAGCAAGAGGACGAGTCAGCGTCTCTCGATCCGCAAGCCGAGCGCGTCGTACGAGCGCTGCGCCGAGCTCTCGCGCCTCTGAGAGATGGTCGGCCCGAGTAGCACGTACATTGGTGAGGTTGTCGTAGTTGCCTGCGAGCACGCACCGCCTCTGGTTAGCTCGGCTCCCTGATCGCGAGGTGCGCTGGCGCCTCCAGGAGGAGGAGGAGGGGAGGGGCGAGGAGGAGGGCGCACCGTAGAAGTCCCAGCCGTCAAAGAAGGTAGCTCCAGAGTAGTCCTTGGTGAGGTTGTAGGCCGCCTGGACTTGCTGCGTAGAGCCGGCGAGGGCGACGAGCGCAGCGACGCTGGCTGCGCAGCTGAGGCGGGAGGCGCGAGCACGAGACGAGGGCGAGGCGGGCATGGCAGTTGAGGCGGCTGCTGTGCTGCTGCTGTGCGGGCTCGTAGAAAGCGGCGATGCTCTCGCAGGAGGGACGAGGAGGAGAAGGGCGAGGCGAGCAAAACACGGCGACGGAACCGCGGCCGGCTTCCCCGCGTTTACCCCGCAAGTCAATTGAGTCGAACGAGGTGAAGCCAAGAGCGCCTCCTGGCGACGCAGAGAGCTGCACCGCTGCACCGCGGACTTCCACTACTACTCGACAGCTACGTACGCGCGTCGGCGGCCCTTCGGCCAAGACTGCCCCTCCGTACCCAGCCTCGCAGCCTCGGGGCACAGCGCTCGAGCCGCTTCCGTGCTTCGCTCCCAGCTCGAGCAACTCTGTCTCTCTCTCTGCGGGTCGGGTGCGACTGTGAAAGAGGAACGACACGATGTGCAAGAGAGGAGCGAAGGCGAGAGTGGTAAATAAGGGGAGCTAAGAGGAAGGGGAGGAGCTCGAGGAAGAGGAGGAGGAGGGGAAGCTGAGGGAGAGCACTGCGAAAGGTGAACAACAACGACGAGGGAGAGAGCACGAAGACCCAGATGATCAGGTGTGACGAAGATGAGGGCGAGAGAGTCGAGGCGAGAGGGCGAGGGAGAAGAGGAAGGCCGAGGAGGAGGGCCGGGCGACGACGACGACGACGACGACGACGACCCGAGGCGAGTGCGTACAGCGACATTTGACCCGGCACGAAGTAGAGGATGAAGCTGCGCTCAGCGCCTGCGCAGGCCGAGAATCTTGGCGGCAACGACCTCGCCGGCGACGATCTGCGAGCGGCGTGCACGAGGTCAGTCCGGTCCTCGAGCGCGACGTGCACGACGAGGAGGAGGAGCGAGAAGAACGCACCCCGATACCGATGCTCGCAGCAACGACGTAGCCGCTCAGCTGGCGCCAGCCCTCGATGGGCCACGCGCCCGGCAAGTCCTCCTGCGTCTGCACGCTGTACACGCTGCCCTGCATCGTGCTCGACGTGCTGCGCCGCCGGTGCTTGTCGCGGCGGCGTGACATGCTCGATGCGGCCGCCGACGTGTCGGGGTAGGCGGTGCTGAGCGACATGGACGAGGCTGAGGCCGAAGGAGAGGGGAGGGATGCGAAGGCGCGAGCGGACGGCGTCGGCGAGGCGGGGATCGAGGTGGAGAGGTGCGTCGTGCGGATCTCGAGACTGTAGCAGGTGCATCACGTCAGCTCGGTAGAGCGAGAGAAGGGCACAAAAGCGGCAGAGAGATGGAGGCGCACCTGTCGATCCTCTCCTGCATCTCGCGCAGCCGCTCCTCGTCGACCTGCTCGCCCTTGAACGCCCACCCTGCAACGTTTTCCTCCTCGTCCCCCTGCTCGCCGTCGCCGACGGATGGCGTGCCCTCGGAGCCGAGAGCGAGCGCGAGCTGCGACTCGACCTCGGACATGCGGCGCTGAAGGGCGGCAAGCTGCGACTCTGCGAGCGCGGAGCCGGCGTCAGACAGGCTCAAATCAAATCGATCAGACGGTAGGAGGACTGGGACGCACTCTTGACGAGAACGAGACTGCCCTTCTTGCTGTGCCGCCTCGACCCTCCTCCCTCCTCCTCCTCGTCCCTCGGCCGCGGCAAACCCGGCACGAACATGGGCACGAGCTCGTCCTCCCTCCTGCGACGCTGCGGCGTGTCGCCGAGGTGGGTGCGCGGCACGTCGAGCCCAAACAGCTCGGCGAGGCTGCCCGTGCGCGGCGACATGGGCGGCGACGAGAGGGGCGAGCGCACGGGCCGCAGCGTCGGGTCGTCGTCCTCGTCGCCCGAGTCGACCTCGCCGCCTGCGCCGCCGCGCGCCGTGCTCGACGTCGAGAGCTCGCGGAACGAGACGCGACGAGCGCCGCCGGCCTTGGCGCTCGCCGCGCGCAGGGTGCCGTCCGGCCGGAGTAGGGGCGTTTGGGCCGAGGGGACGCACGAGGGCGGGCGCGACGGGACCGGGCTCTCGGCTGCGAAGGGGAGGGAGGTACCGTGCGACGACGAGGCCGACGTCGGCGAGTCGGGCGCGGGCGAGAGGTCGAGCTCGAGCCGAGGGGCCGGTGAGGCGAGGTCGAGGTCGAGCGAGAACGGCGGCTTGCGCCCGGCGCCCGATGATGATGATTCCGACGACGAGGTGGAGGACAAGAAGGTGTCGTCGAGCTGCTGGGCCGGGGAGGGCGACGCCGACGCCGCGACGTACTTGCCGCCCGCCGAGTCGACGCTCGCCTCGCTCATGTCGCTCGCCGCCGAGTCGCTCCTGCCGTGGCGCCACGCGCTCGGCAGCGCCTTGCGCGCCGACGCCGACCTCTCGGGCGTCCCGCTCTCGCTCGCCTCCTCGACCGTCTCGAACGCCCTCCTGAGCCCGCGCACCCGGTCGCGCACGCCGACGCCCTGCGACGCGCGCCACGAGCGCTTCCACTCGTCCTTGCTCGACTCGTCCTCGGACGCCGAGCCCTCGACGTCGACGCACGTGCCCTGCCAGCTGCCGCCGCGGCGGTGCTGCTGCTGCTGCTGGTGCGAGGCGACGAGCGGGGCGGCCGAGCCTGCACCTTCGAAGCCCCACAGGACGCGCCCGCCGAGCGACTCGCGGCGGAGGACGCCACGCGCCTCGAGAAGCGCCGTGCGCCAGCGGATGTTGATGCCGAGCTCGTCGAGGTCGGCCTCGCGCAGGCGCAGGAACGTGCGGCCGCTCAGGCGCGACGAGCGGATGAAGGTCGTGATGTCGGCGCGGACAGGCGGTGGAAGGGACATGGTCGACGACAGGTAGGTCGAGAGGTGCGAAGGAAGCCAGAGCTTGGGGTTGGGCTGCGGGAGAGAAGCATCAGCGAGAGGACCATGATCGGCTCGTGCTCGTGCAAGAGGAGCGGGACGCACCGGCAGCGCTGCCAGCTCTTGCTCGCTGACGCCGTTGTGCATCTTCTCGATCGGGCTTGTCGCAGGCGGGTAGGTCGGGAGGCTCTCGCTGCGCTTCTGCGGCGTCGGGCGGCGAGGCCGGACCGGCTCGTCCTTCTTGTCGGCGTCGGCGTCGCTGCCGCTGCGGTCTGACAGGCTGAGACGCCGCAGCTGGATGTCGGGCTTCTTGGGGCTGAGGGACGGCGGCGGCTCGGCGAGGGCGGCGAGGTCGAGAGCCGAGCCGAACGAGCTCGAGCTGCTGAGGGAGCTGGAGCGGGAGAGCCCGATCGGCTGCGACCGAACGGGGTAAACCGGGTCGGGGATGGGTGGGTGCGAGATGGACGAAGTAGAGCGAGTATGGCGGTGGACAGGGATGGTACGAGAGGTGGGAGGGAGAGGTTCGGCGTCGGCGGGTCGAGGAGGAAAGGCGAAGCCGGTGGACGGCGGTGTAGGCGCCCGGCGTCGGGGCTTGATCGTGCTTGAGCTGCGAAAGGCATCGTGTCAGCGTCTATGCGTGCGGCGTGGAGCAAGGACGAGCGGGGCGCACCTGTGGCCGTGCTGCTCGTGAGCCGGGTCGCCGCAGTCGAGGTCTACCGCGGCGGGACGGTTGGTCGTGTCGGCGAACGGCGTTGCGGACTGCGTGGGCGAGGAGTGCAAGGGTCAGCACAAGTCGCACGGCAGCAGCCTTATCTCGTTGCTGTGCGGGATGCGCGTGAAGAGACGAGGCGAGCGAGGGCGTGCACACAGCGACCAGGCATCCTCGTGAAGAGGATAGCGCGCTGCACCTGGCTACGCACACATGCTGGGGCGCGCAGCCGGCCCTAGCTCCTCGCGCGCCTCGTGTGTGCGGCACGCGCCTCGAGCTCCTGATGAACGAGTTGGACGACGACGCACCTGGCTCCCCTCGGCCTCTGCTGGGTGTACTGCGCCTCGTCTATCTCCTTCCTGGTCCATGTCGAGCTGTCCGAGCCGGCCCACGGGGCCCGTGTGCGGTGGTGACGAGAGGCCTTGGGCGCGAGCGCGGGAGGGCGAACAGGGCGGCCAGGCGCGTCGTACGGCGTGTGGCGAGGTGGACGGTGCGGCTGCGGGTGCTCAGGGCAAGCTGCACGGGTCGTGGCGCGTCCCCGCTGAGCGCTGGAGGTCGAGGGTGGACGGCGAGAGCGAGAGGATGAGCTCGAGGTGTGGGGCCGGCCAAGAGCAGGCCGAGGCTCACTGCGCCGGTCGCTTGCTTGACAGCCTCTGCGCTACCTTCGGAGAGAGCATGTAAGAAGACAATGGCGACGCTCGAAGCCTCACCCGAGGTGACGGAAACCCTGAGACAGAGAGCCGCTCACGCCTCCTCGTCCGCTCTTCAGCAGAAACCGGACTCGCTCGCGCGCAGCGTGACAAAGTGATGCTGCAACTGCCCGACACTCTTCTACACCTCGTCACGCCCACCTGTGCCGCGCCGCAGCCTCCCGCTCGCGCTCCGTCGTCCCGAGGAGCCTCCTCGCCGTCCGCTCCGAGCTGCCCGGCCGCCCTCCCCCGCCGTGCGCGAGCGAGAGGGCGTAGGGAGGACTCCAGGAAGGTCGTGCTCGTCGATCCTGCGAGGCAAGAGGCGCGAGTGAGCGGCAGGACCCTGACGAAGCGCGAGAGAGGGCGAGAGAAGCGCACCTCGCGAGAGGACGTGGTGGCCGAACCGCCGCCTGCCATGCTTGAGGAACTGCGAGAGCGACGTCGACTCGTAGGACGTAGAGAGGTGACGAGCTGATCGATCTGTGTGAGCAGAGGGCTCGAGTCAGGGCGCGACCCCGAGGTGAGGCGAAGGGGGGGCGGGGACGAGGGGCGAGCGCACCAGGAGGATCGGCGCAGGGAGCGAACCCGTCCGGTACAGCTCGTCGCACGTCGAGTAGAGCGCTCTGCGAGCGTCCTCCACGTGCGCGTGCCGGTCCTCGGCGTCGAGCGCGTCGAAGTAAACCTCGAGGGCGCCGCGAGCGAGGGCTCGAGCGGCGTAGGCCATGTCGAGCGCGTGTCGAGGGTCCCGAGGACCGATGCGGATGCGGTTGCCGTCCGAGTAGAGCGAGGCGAGGTTGCCGAACAGGAGCTTGAGCCGCTCGAAGACGGCGCGGCGGGGAGCGAGCTGGTGCTCGGCTCTCGCCAGAGCGGCGCTCGGGGACGGCTGCGTCACGCACGTGCAGGGAGCGCGACGTCAGGGCGACGGCACAACAACACAGGCTTAATGTGGAGAAGGAAGGGATGGCGAGGGAGAGGAGATACGCACAAGATGAGCGACAGGAGGGAGCGCTCGGTCGCCCGCCCTCGCGAGCGCAAAGAGCTCGTCGCGCAGCTCGTCGAGCTGCTGCGTGACGGCCTCGAGAGCACGCAGGTCCATACGCAACGCCTTCTGCTCGCTCACGCCGGCCGGGCTGAGGAAGTCGGTCGCCCACTCGGTCGCCTCTTGCGCGATGCCGAAGCCGGCGAACGACGACATGCCGACGCCGACGTTGTACAGGCCGCGGACGTGGTCGACGGCGACCTTAATACGCTCGTGCGCTGCTCGGAGAGCGTCGAGATGCTGCAGGGAGAGGCGCTTCGTCAGCACGGGCACTCGACGCACGGACCGCTTCCGACGTGCTCGCAGGCAGAGAGGATAGGGACGCACCGCAGGTTGCTGCTCCCTCACGATGTCGTGCCAGAAGCGTGTGAAGACGATCTGTAACGAGGGCGAAGTCAGCCGACGGCGAAGAAGAAGGAAGGCGGGAAGAGGGAGGTCACGCACCGAGGTCGGGTCGAGGTGCACGCCTCGGGGCGACCAGGCGGCGCAGACCAGGGCCAGCGCGAGATCGACGGCGTGCCCCTGTTCGCAGGGGAGCAAGAGATGCCCACCGCGCTCGGTACAGCTCGGCGCTGACCTGCAGCACGGGCCGGTACAGGTGCTCGGCGAGGTCGCCGCCGCCGCCGAGCCAGTCGAGCGCGACGCACAGCCACTCGAGCAGCTCGTCGGCGTCGTGCATGGCCTGTGCGACGAGCAAGAAGAGCGCAGAGCGAGAAGCGAGAAGCCAAGGCAAGCTCGAGATCGCGAGCCCGTCCTCCCCGCACCGCTCGGCGAGTCCGCGGAAGCTCCTTTGCGCACGAGTCGTACGCACAGGAGCACCTTGTCGGGCTCGATCGCTCGATCGCTGCGAGCTCGAGCGTCGACGTCGCAGAAGTCGGCGAAGAGGTCGAGAAGGCGGAGAGGCGGCGCGCAGGTCGACGGCTGCGAGACGTCGTTGGCGAGCACTCGAGCGCACGAGGAGTACCTGCACGTGAGCAGCGAGAGGTCTGGGAGGGAGGAGAACCAAAGGAATGGCAACAACACGCACTACTCGTCGACCGCCGCCTCTCCCCCTCAGGACCTGCGCCGCACCTTGACGCCCTCGAGCCCAGACGCCCCAGGTCCGGCTCGCCCTGCTGCACCGTCGGGTCTCACAGGCGATGACGACGCTGCCGCTGCGCCGCCAAACGGGTCGCGCTTGAGCGCCGTCGCGAGCGAGAGGCGCGAGTGGAGCGCTTTGAGCGCAGACGACGAGGTCGAGTGGCTGAGGGAGGAGGGTGCCGAGGTCGAGCGCGGGAGGGACGAGGAGGAGGAGGCGCGGACGGTGGAAGAAGAGGACCGAGGGCGAGACGACGCCGTGAGCTGCTCGGTGCCGGCGGTCGAGGATGGGCCGGGTCGTCGCGACGAGGTCGACCCGCCGGCGGACGCCCGCCGCCGCCGTTTCTCCGCCTGCTCGTCGCCTCCTGCGCGCGGCGCACCCCACCCCAAGCTGTCCTCGTCGCGCTGCCGCTTCCTCCCCATCTCGGCCCTCGCGCGCTCCATCTCGCCCCGCGCGCGCTCCATCTCGCTGCGCTCCTCAGCCTCCTCCCTGCTGCCCCTCGCCGGCGTCCTCATCGCGTCGAGCGACACGCGCTCGTCGGCGAGCCCGAACCGCGCGCGCACGTCCTCGGCCTTGGTCTCGCTGCGCACGATCCGCGCCTTCTTGTCGCGGAACGAGGCGCGCAGCGCGCGCGACGCCGAGAACGGGTCGGACCAGCGCGCCGAATTGTGCTCCTCGAGGGCGTGGAGGCGCTCGGCGGCGGTAAGGGCGGCGGCGCGCTGCGTGACGGTCTTCTCGAGCGAGGCGAAGGGGTCGGGAGGGGCGGTCGAGGTCGAGGCGGCGTTGTCTGCAGTGCGAGGCAGCAGCGTCAGCTTGTGCTTTGACCGTCACGAGAGGCAGTGGGATGTCGTCGAGCCGCAGCCGACGCCGTCGAGAGCGAGGGGACGCACCTATGACGAGGTGCCCGTTCTCCTCAGGGTCCCACTCCTCGTTCTTCTGCTTGGCCCCCTCGGTGACGACGTAGCGCGTGTTCTGCGAGGAGCACCGAGAGTCAGCAATCTGCCGTCTGCCCGGCGGCGCCGAGCGAGCACGACATCGCTCGCTTGAAAAGAGCCGCAGAGCAGCTGCTCGCGCCGTCGTCGCGCAGGAAGTGGAGGAGCTCGTGGGACGCACCTGCGGGTCGGTGCGGATCTCGATCCTGCCCTGGCACAGGTGGCACTTGAAGCGGAACGCCAGGACGGGCGTCGAGTGGTACATGCCGACCTTGCTCTTCTCGGCGTTGTAGCGCACGCCTTGGCCGATGTGCGCATGACAGGTCCCGCTGCGAGGTCGACGAGGAGGCGGAAGAACGGCGGCGAGATCGGAGCGACGTGCGAGGGGCGAAGGGAGGCGGGACGAGGCGAGGATGGTGGAGAGGAGGGGAGGGAAGCACAGAGTCAGCTTGGCTCTCGCAGTAGACGAAGCGAGAGGGGACGTACCACCAGATGTTGTACGGCAGCTCGAAGCGGACGACGAGGATGCCCTGGTCGGCTTTGTGTGCTCTGCAGGGAGGGACGTCAGCGAGAGGGAGCGGGCGAGGGAGGTGGTCGAGGGAGCCGACTCGCCGCTTGCCGAGCGCATGCTTGCCGTGGTAGCTGTTGAGGGTACTGTGCTTGTCGGGGTCGTAGTCGGGCGGGTAGTACTGGCGGTGTGGTGGCGTGAGCGGGAGAAGGAGATGAGGACGGGGTCGAGGGAGGTGGGGAGGGGCGAGGACGTCAGCCGGCGGCGTGAGGGGCAGCGGGTGGGACTGGACGCACCCTGTTGAAGCCCTGCATGGTCGCACACAGTCGCGCTCGCAGCCAGGCGAGGTTGGGGACGCAGACAGCGAGCCGTCTCGACTTCGTCGCCTCGCGCTCCTTTGCCCTCGCTCACACCGCCGCTCTCGCTATGGGACAGACGAGCACGCTATCCACGCACTGTTCAATGCTCGTGCGCCGCCCAGGCTTGAGCCGCGAGCGGTTGTGCCGCCCTGCTCTCTCACTTCTCCTCCTGCGCACGTCTCCGCCTCGCTCGGCCGTGCGGCCTCGGCCTGCGACGATTTGACGTCGCCGAAGCGACAGGAGACGCGCAGACGAACGCTGCGCCCCCGGCTTTTCCGCGGAGTGGATCGAAGCACGCGCGTTCGTCTCTCCGCTGGCTCAGCTCGCCCAAAGTCGTCACTCCAGCTCTCCCTATCTGCTTCTGCTGCACACGCTTCACTCGCCTCGCACCATGCCGCCCTCGGTGCCGGACGAGAGCGTCGCCTCGGTCCCGGTCTCGGGCGAGGACCCGCTCCTGAGCCAGGTCACGGCGATCTACCGCTCGATGGGCAACCCGCCGACCGCCTCGCTCAAGACCCGCAAGTTGGCTGAGGCTCGCGGCCGAGCGCAGGTCTCGTCTTCTGTCTCGAAAGCGTTGGGCGTCGCCCGATCGATGTGGAGCCGGCGGTGGGCCCTCCTCATGCCGGCTGAGCGCGCTCGCGTCCTCGTCGCTACGCTCCGAGCCTTCTGCAAGTCGCGCCGAGATCCCGCAGCCTACGACTGGAACCAAGTGCGTCCCTTCTCGCCTCGACTCGTGAGTCGCAGCGGCCTGACGACTCGACTCCCTGCAGCTCGACTACTTGTACATGCTCACCGCGGTTGGTGCCCAGGACTCGTACAGCGAGGCAGACCTCGTGCGTCCCGTTCTCTCCCTGCACATCAACGATGCCGTCTCTGACGAGCGCTCATGCCCGCAGGAATCGTACGGGCCGATCGAGAGCCAGATGGACGACGTGCCCTGGCTCGAGGTCCGCAAGCACGTCGACGCTGTCGCCGACGCGTGCTCTCGTGCCGCGCCCGATGCCCTGCACCACATGCGGCACTGGGAGTCCGACTTCCTCGGCGAGGGCGGCATCACGAGGCTCAAGCTTCGTCGGCTCAAGCTTGCCGAGAGGAAGGCGGTGGCGGGCGAGGTCGCGCTCATCTTCCACCAGGTGCACGAGCACCTCTCTCGCTCCTCTTCTGCGCCTCTCAACACCGTCCTCGTACGTCCAATCCTTCTCCTCGAGCTTTTGGAGAAAGTCGCTGACTCGCTCACCCTCTGCAGCTATCCGCCGACGCCGTCTTCACCCGGGTCGCCGAGGCGACGCAGTTGGCCAAGAGCCGTTTCAACATCCTGCGCAGCTTCCTCAACGACCTCGTCGACTTGTATGACGCGACGACCGGACACGACGTCGCCGCCGCGCAGCTCTCGGCGCTGTGCGACATCCTCGAGCGGCGCACGCACGTCAAGCAGGAGCGCGGCGTCGTCGACATGCGCACCGCCGAGGCGAGCTTCGCTGAGCTCGACGTCTCGCAGCAGGTCGCTGCCGTTGAGCGCGCCCGCTACATCGTCTTCGAGGTGTGCTTGCAGCACCGCGAGTCCGGCCAACTGCCTGCGGTCGAGCCCCTTGTGCGTCCTCCTCTCTTCTCCTTCCTCCTCCTCCTTCTTCCTCCTCCCTCTCCGTCTCACATCTCGAGTCGCTCACTGACGGTCACGAGCACGCAGATGCACAAGCTCCTCGAGCCGCTTCACGACCCTCGCGCACTTGCACCGCTCAAGCGCTGGCGACTCTGCGTCGACGACCTGTCGGCGGTCGTGCGACTCTACGAGGACGTCTACAAGGCGCACGGGCACGTCGGCAAGTCCCTCTCGCACCAACTCGCCGTCCTCGACACGTACGCGGCGGCCGAGCTCTTCGTCGAGCTGCCCGAGCAGCGCCAGCTCGCCGCCGCTCAGCGCTGTCGGAGCCTGTTCCTCGTCCTGAGCTCGATGAAGCACGGTCCCTTACCTCCTGTGGACGACGTCGTGCGTCCTCCATCTCTCTCTTCCTCGTGCACGAGCCTCCGAAGGTGAGGTGAAGCTGACGCCGCTTCCTCACCGCGCAGGTCGGCAACTTCCTCAACGTCCTCCCGCACCCGGCGCACGACCCTATCTACAGCAATGTGCGTCCTTCCTCTCTCACCTTGCGCTCCTTCCCGAGCTGACCCTAGCTGAGCTCGCAGGCCGCCTCGACTCGCCGGCTCTGCTCTCTCGAGCACGGCAACCCGCCGCTTCTCGCACGTCGCTCGTCGTCAATGTCGGCACAGCTGGATCCCTATCTTCCCTCGGCAAGGAGCGAGTCGGCAAGAAGGAGCTTGTAGAAGCGCAGGTTGTAGACGAGGTCGAGCAGCCAGAGCTGGGCGAGGCTCGTGCGCAAAGCAGCTTTCCTCCGGCGCCTTCAGCGAGAGGGATGAGATAGCCGCGCGAGCTCCTCATCGCCGGTCGAGAACAAAAGAGCAATTGTCCACTGCCGCAAGCTGCCCCGAGGGAGACTCGCTCGCCGTTGCCGTTTGAGAAGGCCGTACCGCTCAACTCGCTCTCTCGCGCTTACTTGGTCGAGCTCGTGGATGTCCTGGAAGAGAATAAGATGACATCTAGTTCTAGAAGATGCTATGTATACGAGTCTAGGAAAGAGGGGGAGAGAGAGGAGGGAGGGACGACTCTACGAGAGGTCGGCGTCGCCGAGCCCGAGACGCCTGTACTCCTCCTCGATCTCGGCACCCGACAGGCTCGGCATGTCCTTCGAAACCTGGACGTACGAGCGCTTCTCGACGTAGCCACGCGCAAAGATGCAGTCGATCTCTGCGGAGGGGCGAACGAGCGGGAGAGAGGCGAGTCAGCGACGGGCTCGACTTGGGACGAGCGAGGCTCGTTTGACAGGCGAAAGAGGGAGGAAGTCGACGCACCCTCGAGCGAGCGGCCGGCCGTCTCGATGTAGTAGAAGTGGATGACCGGGAGGAAGCAAAGGTTGATGGCGCCGAAGAAGGCGAAGCAGCCGACGGCCGTCTTGGCGAGGAACGGCGGCGTGAACATGACGACGGTGAAGCTGCGAGGGGGCAACGAAGTCAGCTTCTGGTGCGGGAGAGGGAGGCGAGGCGCTTAGGGACGCACTTGAAAATCCAGTTGTTGATGGTCGAGACGGCGTTGGCGGCGGTGCGAGTCTTGATCGGGTTGACCTCGGCCGGGTACAACCACGGGAGCCTGTTGAATAGGGAGCGAGCGAGAGGGTGCGAGCGAGAGGGTGCGAGGGAGGAGGAGGAGGAGTAGGGGGAGGAGGAGGAGGAGGCGGCGGAGTCAGCTCGACGAGTTCCGGGTCCAGGCGCGACGAACCAGAAAGAGGACGCACTCGAGCCACGTGAAGCCGAAGAAGGTGAGGAAAAGGAAGATGCTGCGAGGAGGGAGCGGGAGAGTCAGTTTGAGAAGGTCGAGAGGGGAGAGAGGCTCGAGCGGAGGGACGCACCCGACGACGGCGCCGTTGACGGCGCTGCTGTCCTTGCCCGGAATCAGGCAGCCCATGATGAGGAACATGGAGAGGGCCTGGCCCACGGTGCCGATGTAGTAGAGCTTGCGACGGCCGGCCTTGTCGACGAGCGGGAACGAGATGCACGCCGAGAGGGCGTAGACGGTGGCGAGGACCGAGCCGAGGATGAGCGACATGGTGCGGCCCTGGCCGAGGTACTCCTCGAAGATGGGCGTCGAGAAGTCTGCGGGCGCGAAAGCGGGCGAGAGGAAGGTCAGTTTGGGAAGGCCGAGGAGGAACGACGGCGAGAGGGACAAGGCGACGCACAGATGACGGCGTTGCAGCCTCCGACCTGCTGGAAGAACTGCGACGACGAGCCGAGGAGCATGCGGCGGAAGTGCTGGCTCGGGCCGTTGGTGATGAGGTCGCGCTTGCGGGCGCGGAGCTGACCCTCGAGGGCGTCGTGGATGACCTTGACCTGGACGATGACCTCCTCGCTGTCGAACGGCGCCGGGTCGAGTGCGGCGACGACGCGCTGACCCTCGACCATGTGGCCCTTCGAGATGAGCCAGCGAGGCGACTCGGGGAGCCACAGGAGCATGACGATGAGGAGGATGGCGAACACGCACTGCAGCGCGATGGGGACGCGCCACGAGACCGACGAGTCGATGAACGAGAAGCCGAGGTCGACCCAGTACGAGACCATGGTGCCGGTCGAGATCCTGCGAGAGGGCGAGAGAGGAGGTCAGTGCGCGCTCGACGACTCGGCGCAGGACGAACGGCGAAGAGGAGAACGCACATGGCGGCCTCGATGAAGACGGCGAAGCCACGCGAGTGAGCCTTGGCGCACTCGGCGTGCCAGGTCGGGATGGTCGACGTCTCGAAGCCGGTGCCGAGACCGGTGACTGCGCGCGCGAACGTCGAGTCGGAGTCAGCGCACGCTCTTCCTTGTCGGGCAGCGCATGCAGAGGTTCAAAGGACGCACCGATGCGACCGATGATGAACTGGCCGCCGGCCCACGAGCCGCGGAAAGCGGTGACCTGGATGACGACGCCGACGATGAGGATGATGGCGCCCGAGAACATCATCTTCTTGCGGCCGAGGCGGTCGCCGAACATGAGAGCGAAGATGGCACCACCTGCACGACGAGGAGGGAGTCAGCGCATGCTCGAGACGGACGAGCGAGAGCGAGAAGGCACGCACCGAGGCAGCCGATCTCGTAGATGGCGACGTAGAAGGCCTGGAGGACGGACGCTGCAGGGAAGAGGGTCGTCAGCGACTAGTCGCGCTCTCGACGAGTGTAGTGAGCGAGGACGCACCTTTGTAGGTGCCCTGGGCGACCGGGTCGCAGGCCGGGAAGACGCGGACGAACTGCGGCGCGCTGATGATGCCGCTCCTGCAAGTCGTTCAAGCGCGTCAGCCCTCATCCTCGTAGCTCGGACTGAGCGCAGAGGGACGTACATGACACCCTGGTCGTAGCTGTGAGTGAGGGAGGCGAGGGCGAGGTCAGCGAGGCTCGTGAAAGTGGTCGGCCGAAAGGGCGAAGCGACGCACCCGAACAGAATGAAGCCCATGGCAGCGCAGATGGTGATGAGGGCGCCGAGCCGGTCGCCGTTGGCGCCCATGTAGGTCGGGATGCCCGCCGCATCGAGGCTGCGAGGTGAGGGAGCGGAGAGGAGGGAGCGAGCGGAAGGCGGGGGTCAGCTTGGCTCGAGCGGCGGCTGTGGCTCGGCGAGGAGCGCAGAGAGAGGAAGGCGGACGCACTGAGTACCTTCAGCCATGGTCGCACCCTGGAAGGCCCCCTTGGGCGCGGGCGCTCCCTCGCGCGACGGCGACGGCGAAGGACGGGCGACCTCGCTCTTCTCGAGGACGGCCTCCTTGGTTTTCTCCTTGTTGTTGACAAGGCTCATCGTGCGAGGATTGAGCTCGACGGCGGGACAGGGAGAGGGAAGGAGAGGAGGGCAAGCAACGCGGAGAGGGAGCGGAGGAGCAAAGCTGCCCCGGGCGAGCTTGGAAAGAGGGTGAAAGGGGCGCATGACGCGCAGCCTGGAGCGAGGAGAAGCGGAGAGAGCTGGGGACGGTCTGCACCAAGTTAGGCGCGGTGCGCGTTGAGCGAAGCTTAAGGTGGAGGAGCGCGCGCGGAGGGCCCGCGGGGAGGTTGCGGCACCGTGGAGAGCTCGGCCTTCCCCTCTTCTCCACCGGGTCAGCCACTCCGCATGCGCCGAACAAGCAGCCGTGCCCTTGCTGCTGCAGCTCGTCGCCGTCTCGTGACCCCCTTCAGCGCGCGCACTTCGACGACATCGGCCCTCGCCGTCGCCGCCACCTCCTCCTCGAGCTCACGAGTCGAGCTCGCCTCCGCTCGCTTTACCGCTCGGATGCACCCTCCGCCGGGCTCGGTCTCCTCCACGAAAGAGGCGCGTCGCCCAACTCGCCGGGTGCGCGCTAATGAACCGGTGCGCCCGTGCCTCGATCCGAGCGCGGCTCGTCCTCGTCACGCTCGGTCGACGACGCCGAGTCGCTCTGCTCTGATCTCTTTGCTCTCGCTTTCAGCTCTCAGCTGCCGCGCTTCGCTCTGCTGAGTGTACCGCGCTCGACGACTTCGCAGAGCGCGAGCGGCACGACAGCAGCTCGACCCTCCCCGCGACCGCCCCTCCTCGATCCCCTCTTCCACCCGCCAGCTCGCACTCGTAGGCCATCTCGACCGGCCATCCGACTCCGCCACTCATACCATGTAACACGGCTTGACGCGCATCGACCAGCCGCCGCCGCCTTCGACCCGCAGGAACGAGCTTGCCGTCGAGCGGCTCGGCAGCGCAGCTCTGGGGCGCACGACCACCTGCAGCGACTCGCCTTCTCCTGCTAGGCCGACGTATGCGGCCGTCCGTGTCGGCGCTCGACGCATAAGGAGGGGCGGCGGGTTGAGGAGTCAGCGAGCCGAGCGCAGGCTCTCGCTCGACCCTCTTGTTCGACGAGCCGCCCCGCGAGCGCAAGCTGCGATGCTGCGGCGCCTCGCTCGTCACCTGTGACATGCTGGGAGTGCGGCTCGGGCCCTGCTCATGCAGGAACTAGCTGGCATGGCGCTGTCGCTCAGGGAGGAGGAGGGCGGTCCAGGCGGACGAGGTCTGCAACGAGCGCTGCTCGAGCTGATGCCCGAACGCTCGGCCGGCGTCGTGCAGCGATACTACTCATCGTGCTGCTCGGCGCGCAGGTGTCCGTTCCGCCCTGTTGCGGCGAGCGGTGCTCGACTTCGCTCATGAACCGTCTCTCTCGCTCGACGACGGTCCGAGCCTGCTGTCGCTTGCACTACGTTCTCGATGAGCCAGTCGCTCAAGTCTCGGGAAGTCGATGGCATGGCTCTCGAAACCGCTCGAGCCGCTCGCAGCAGGTCGATGGCGAGGAGAGCGGTCTCGACGGCCGCGAGCGCGAGACGATGCCGCTTCACTTGCTCGCCCAGGGTAGCCCGCTCGTCCGAGCACTTGCACAATGGTACAGAAGATATTGCACGCTCTGGAACCGCCCACGATGGCGTGAGAGGCGAGAGGAAGCCGTCTGCTCCGCCGCGCCGACTTCGCGCGCTCGCGTCGGGCGCCGGGCCCCCTCGCCGCCCACCACCGCCGAGCCTCGACTGCTCGACTCGCCCAGGGCTTGCACCGACAGCACAGCAGCCCGACCGCGCTCCCACCAGCGCCGCGCACCCCTCTCAGCGCCGCCACCTCCGCCTTTCTCCTGGGTCAGCCCCGCCGCCTCTCGTCGTCAAGCCGCCTCTTCGTCAAGGACCCGCACGAGCAGCTCGGCCGCCTTCCAGAGTACACCCCTCGGGCTTCACGGTGCGTCCTTCTCTCTGCGCGGTTGCGAGGAGGGGCTTGCTCGGTGGGCCGATGAGACCTCGACACGGTCACGGGGGCGAGCTTCACACGGAGGGGCCAGGGCGAGCACCGAGATGCTTTCGAGCTACTCCTGTGAGGCTATAGCAGCCGCGCAACCGGGCTCTCGAGGCGGCGGAGGACCCGGCCCACCTCCAGGCGGTGCGGTCATGCGTTCGCACTCGCCGTCCGTCCCAGCTCGCGCAGGAGTCTAGGTCGAGGGGCCGGCGGTGTACAGCAGTGCTCTGTAGCAGCTTGTGCGCGACGCCCTGAGCTCTCGCTGACTCTTGACCTCGCAGCCTTCCGCAGGTTCGGCCGGCCACGAGCGCGGCAGCGCACCTCAAGGGCTCTCCGACTTCTTGGTGCGTCCGCCCACCCGACGAGCCTCTAGCAGCAGAGTACTGACTCGGACGCACCCCCGCAGGACCCGACCGCCGACCCGCTCCTCTTGCGCCGCCGCTTCCCCCCACCCCCTCATCCTCCTCTCCCTCGCCAGCATGTCCTTCAACCCGAACCAGTTCTACCTCCCGCCAAACGGCATGCCCAACCCGGGCATGATGCCTCAGCAGGCCTATCCCGGCGCACCCGGCCAGCCCCAGCCCTTCAACCTCGCCGCCCTCCAGCAGCAGCAGCAGCAGGCGCCGCCCGTCCAGGTGCCGCAGCGCAACGGCACGCCGCAGCAGCTGCCGCAGGGCTTCCCCGGCGTGCCGGCGGGCATGCCGCAACCGTTCATGGGCGGCGGCGCGCCGCCGGGCATGATGCAGCAGCAGCAGCAGCATCCCTCGGCGGGCCAGGTCAACGTGGCGGCGTTCGAGCAGCTCTTGCGGTCCGGTCAGCTCGTGCGTCCCTCGTCTCCTCTTCTCGGTTGAGCGCTCGCCGCGACGCTGTTGCTGACGAGCCCACCTCTCGCCCGCAGACCCCCGAGCAGTTCGCGACTCTGCAGTCGCAGATCCGGACGCACCAGCAGCAGCAGGCGCAGAAGCAGGCGCAGGCGCAAGCTCAAGCCGTCGCCAACGCCTCGCAGCAGCAGCACCAGCAGCCGCAGCAGCCCATGGCCTTCCTCGGCGGCGCCCCTCCTCCCCAACAGCAGCCGCCCATGCCCATGCCGACCCAGCCGCCCGCACACGCACCGCAACCTCCGCCAAACGGCGGCGACCACATCCCGATCCAGCTCCTCCAGCAGTACTCGGCGCAGCTCGCCCAGATCCGGGCGCTCCAGCAAAAGCTCAACCTCCTCGGCACGGTGCTCCAGACGGGCCTCGTCGGCGGGCAGCAGGGCACGGACGGGCAGGTGCAGGGCCAGACCCGGCTCAGCCCGCAGCAGCGCCCGCTCGTGGAGAAGCAGCTCGACGAGACCAAGCGTCAGGTCGGCGGCATGGTCCAGACGGTCCAGAACTTTCAGAAGCAGTGGACGCCTCAGCGTATCCAGGCCGACTTCCAGGTGCGTCCTCTCGTCTCTCCTTGCGCTGCGCTCGAGGCCCTGAGCACGCCGCTGACGCCGACCGCCGCACGTTCCCCCTCGAGCAGTTCTACCAGTCCCAGCGCACGGGCCAGCAGTCGACGCCCGTCCAGCCTCAACAACCCCTCCCGCCGCCGACGCAGCAGCAGCCGCAGCAACAACAACGGCCGCCGCTGCAGGCGATGCCGTCGGGCTCGGCGCCGAACCTGTACAGCAGCCCGCAGCAGCAGCAGGCGGCGCTCACGGCGCAGATGCTGCAGCGCCAGGCGCAGGCGCAAGCTCAGATGCAGGCGCAGGCGCAGGCCCAAGCGCACGCGCAAGCCCAAGCGCAGGCGCAGGCCATCGCCGCCGCCGCCGCCGGGCGGTCGACGCCCGTCCAGCCGGCGCCTCAACAGCTCGCGCCGCCGCCTCAGCAGAACTTCCAGCCTCAGCCCGTCCTCCAGCAGCAGCAGCAGCAGTTCATGCCGACGCCGCAAATGATGCCGCCGCCGGCCATGCCGCCGCTCCACCTCCTCCAGAACCAGCTCAACCCTCAGCTCTTCATGAAGTCGCTCTTCGAGGTCATGCGCAAGCGCGGCGAGCCGATCGACACGACGCCGTACTGCGACGGGCGCGAGGTCGACCTGTACCAGCTCTACCAGGCCGTCATGGTGCACGGCGGCAGCCAGCAGGTGCGTCCCTCTCCCTCCTCCTGCTCCTCCCACGCGCTTGCCCCTGCAGCTCGCTGACTCTCCTCCTCGTCTCCCTCTCCTCCTCGCGCTCGCACAGGTCAACCAGCACGGCACGTGGCACCGCATCGCGGCGCACCTCGGGTACCCGGCCGACACGTCGCACCAAGCCCTGCGCGACGCGCCGCCCGACACGCAGCGCATCTCGCTCGAGCTCGCCCGCCTGTACCAGAAGATGCTCCGCCCGTTCGAGGAGATCTGGGGCAAGTCGCTCGTCACGCAGCAGCAGCGCATCCTCGAGGCGCAGCGCGCCGGTCAGGCCGTCCCCGGCATGCAGCCTCAGCCCGCACCGCCGCCGCCGCAACAGCAGCAGCAGCCTCCCCCTCCGCAACAGCAGCAGCAGCAGCAGCAGCAGCAGGCGCCGCAACAGCCGCAGCGCCCGCCGTCGCAGAACGCGGCGTCGCGTCCCGGGCTGCAGCAGGCGCCGAGCGCGAGCCAGCTCGAGGCGTCTCGGCAGCAGCTGCTCCAGCAGGCCAAGGCGGCGTCGCTCGCGGCGCAGCAGGTCGGCGCCGGTGGTGCAGCGCTCGCCGCCAAGCAGCAGCAGCAGCAGCAGGCGCAAGCTCAGCAGAGCCAGCAGCAGCAGCTGCAGAACGGCGGCGCGGCGGCGGCGGCGGGCGCGGGCAAGGTCAACACGGAGCCGACGCTCGAGCAGGTCGCCGAGGCCAAGAACTCGGTCACCCAGATCCGGCTCTCGATCGACCAGACGAGGCGTGCGTCCCCCTTCCTCTCGGCCTCGCTCGCTCCTTCACGATCGCAACGAGCTGACTCGCTCCCTCTCTCCTGCCCGCAGCCAAGCTCAAGCTGCTCGAGGTCGCCGACGACCAGAAGCAGGCCGTCGCTCGCCTCACGCACGAGCTCATCCCGCACGTCCGCAAGGTCATGGACACGCTCCCGCTCTTCCTCGCCATGACGGGCGACGAGTCGGCCGTCCGCAAGATGCTCACCTTTGTGCGTCGCTCACGTTCCTCTTAGTGCCACCTGCGACCGAGCGAGCGAGTGCTGACCCTCTCTCGACGTCGCCCCTCTCCTCTCCGCTCGCTCGCAGGCCGCCATCTTCCAGGACCAGATGCGCTACATGTCGACGAACCAGTTTGCGCTCGACCTGTCGGGCCTCACGCAGCTGCGCGAGCAGTTCCAGCGCTGCTGGAACTTCATGAAGCAGAACCCGCTCGGCCGAGGGACGGGCGCCGTCCCGGGTCAGCAGCAGCAGCAGCAGCGCCCGCCCGCACAAGGCGCCGCCACCTCGCCGCCGATCAAGCCCGAGCAGTTCAACGCCGCCGCACAAGGTCGAGGCCTGCGCGTCGAGGACCTCAAGCCGCCGCCGATGAAGCACCGCCGCACAGCTTCGGGCGTCGCCGGCACGAGCCCGGCCGCGGCACCTTCGCCGTCGACGCCGCAGACCGCCGCCGGCTCGCCCCCGCAGGCGGGTGCGACGCCGGGCGCGACCAAGCCCGCAAAGGCGCGACGAGGCGCCGTCAAGAAGGAGCCCGTCGGCGCGTTCCCCGGGTCCTCGCCGGCGGCCGGCGCATCTCCGGCGGCGACGCTCGCCGCCCTTCGGTCCGACCTCATCAAGGACTCGCCGAGCCCGATGGGCATCGTCGTGCCGCCGGCGCCGGTGCTCGTGCCCGAGGAGCCGCCGTCGATCAAGCGCAAGCGCGAGGAGGACGAGATGGACCGGGACCCGAACGCCTTCATCGAGCGCACGCTGCGCATCATCGACCAGCCCGTCTTTGCGCCGGCCGACTTTGGCATCGTCGTCGGCAGCGGCGGCGGCAGCGGCGGCGCTGCACCTGCGAGCGGGCCGACACACGCCGCAGGGCTCTCGCTCGACTTCGACCCGGCCATCCCGCCCATCCTCAACGACGCCTCGGCCCCTCCCCTCAGCTTCACTGCCTACTCGTCGTCGTCGTCGTACGCCGACGCTCTCGCACCCTCTTTCGCCACGGTCGACTCGACCGCCGCCGCCGCCGCCGCTGCTGCCGTCGCACCGGCCGATCAGCCTTTCAACTTTGACCTCTACATCGACTCGTCGGCCGCCGGCTTCGACACGCCCGACCAGGTCGACGCCCCGACGCCCGACCTCGTCGGCAGCTCGTCGGGATCGGCGCCGACGCCGGCCACGCCGGGCGACGCCCTCGCAGCGACGCCGCAGACGTCGAACGCGTCGCTCAAGAGCCCGTCCAAGCAGGCGCCGTCACCACTCGGCACGGTTGGCGAGGACGCACCGCTCAGCGATGCGTTCTATGGCGGCGGCGGCCTCGTCGTCGACGACGTCGACGCGTGGCTGAACGGCGGGCCGTCGAGCAAGCTCTCGAGCGCCTTCTCCTGGGAGGCTCAGCAGGGCAACGACACTCCCGCTCTCGCCTCGTCGTGGAACTTCTACCCCGAGTTCTGAGCCCTGTCCCCTCCCTCGCGCGCTCGCACCCCTTCCTGTACCCGAACCCTCGCTCCCTCGCTCGCCCTCCTCCTGTTGTTCGTCTTGCGCATCCCTCTCGCCCTCTCCCACTCAGCAGTACCTCTCTGTAGAACGCCTAATCCCCTCATCGTGACGCACCGAGACGATCCTCTGCAGCGCAGCAATGTAAAGTCGCGCACGCTCTCTCTCTCTTTCTCGCGCACGAGCGCTCACGACGGGCGACGACGACAGAGTGAGAGAGAGGAAAGGCACTGCGTTTCAGAACTGCTCAAGCGAAGCGAGGAGGACGAGGGACGAGGGGATGTACAAGCGAAAGGGAGGAGAGAGGCTCAGACGACGAGGGAGAGGTGCGTGCGTCGACGAGGGGAAGAGGGGAGGGAGCGCCTAGTAGGTGCGGCCGGCGGTGCCGGTGGTGCCGGTGGTGGTGCCGGTGGTCGTCGAGTGCGCGTCGGCGGCGACCTTGCCCTCGTTGGCGCGGATCTGGCCCTCCTCGACCTTGGCCGGGTTCTTGGTGACCTTGCCGATGAGCGACTCGACGCCGCCGGCGACCTTGTCCATCGCCGAGGGCTTCTGCCCAGTCGTCGTGGTCGAGTCGTGCGCGCCGTGGTGGCCGTGCGTGCCGTGCGAGCCGTGAGCGCCGTGAGCGCCGTGGCCGTGCTGCGCCTCCTTGACCTCGGCGGCCGTGCCCGGGTGCGTCGGGTGCGTCGCAGCGGCGACCGGGTGGTGAGCGGCGGCGCCCGCCTCGTGGCCGGTGGTGCCCGTGTGCGTCGTGCCCGTCGTCGACGAGCCGTACGCGCCGCCCGTCGTCGCGCCCGAGCCGAGGCCGGCGCCGGTGCCGGTCGTCGCGCCCGTGTGCGGGCCCGTGTGCGAGTGCGAGTGCGGGCCCGAGCCCGTGAGGCCCGACGACGAGTGGCCCGAGTGCGTGTTGGAGCCGAACGCCTCCTTCTGCTCGGCGGCGGCGACGGGGTGGGTCGGGTGGGTCGCGGCGGCGATGGGGTGCTTGGCGGCGGCGCCGGCGCCGGTCGTGTTCGAGGTCGAGTTGTTGTTGTACGGGTCGTTCGAGGACGAGAGCGGGTTGTGCGAGCCGGCTGCGAGCGGGACAGGCAAGTTGAGAAGGTCAGCCTGAGAACTGGGGAGAGCGGTGGCTCGCTCGAGAGAGGGGTGAAGGAGATAGCGCGAGAGAGGACGCACTCGTCGTGTTGGCGTCGTAGCCCGGGGTCGACTGGTAGCCCGCGCCCGTGGTGGCGGTCGAGCCCGGCGCGCCGGTCGAGTAGGCGCCCGAGTTGGCCGTGTTCGAGTTGTCGTAGGTGTTGGACTGCATGCTGGAGGTGTGCTTGGGGTGGATGCGGTGCGAGTGCGAGAGAAGAGCTGGTGTGAGGAGAAGGAAGGAGAGAGAGAGGCGGGAGCTGGGCCGGGAAGGACGACGAGGTCGCGGCCTCCTCCCGCCCGCACCGCCCGCGCCTCCTGACCTCGTCAAGGCGTCACGCCGCAGCACCAGCGGCCTGCGTCCTTTTCGACAGACGCGCGTCCTGCAGGGCTCAAGCACTGCCTCCTCAGCTGCGCGTGACGCTCGCTCGCACGCGGTGGGCCCCCACCCGGGCGAGGCGGCGAGCAGCCCGACGAATCCGAGGCGGTGCAGCCAGCCGGAAGAGCGGCTCGCGCGCGGTCCGCAGCACGATCCCACACGATGGATCAAGCTTGTCCAACTGCAGCCAGGCGGTGCCGATGCTGCGGCATCGAGCGAGTGCAGCAAGTCGACAGCAGCGACGGTGAGCAAGAGTGAGAGGGAGGAAGGAGAGCCGCGAGTCGTCCGCCAACGAGGGCCGGCTCGGTCCCCTGCGACCGCCAAGGGAGCGCGAGAAAGAGCGAAGCAGCTGCTGTACAATGCGTCGTTCGAGAGGCTCAGTCGTGGCCGCACAAAGGCTCGAGTTTCGGAGCTGACTCGGGAAGCGATCCGTGCGGGGGAGGTCAAAAGGAGCGACGGCTCTCTTCTCCCCAGCTCGAGAGCGCAGCCTCTTCCGCTTCTTTCTCGCTCGGGACGACTTGCTTCGTCGACGTCGAGCGGCCGGCGCTCCGTCGGATGTCACCTCGGGCGATCCGACTGCGCACGACGGCGCTCTCGTTCAGGCGCCGACGACGAGCGTCAGCTTCCGCAGCTTGTGCTTCCGCGTCAGGAAGCGTCGAGGACGGCGGCTCTGCGTGAGCTACAGAGGAGCGAGGCCTGCGCGCTGTTCGCGAGGCCGGTACGCTCGCCCCCCTCGCTCGAGCGAGCGGGCGACGCTACGATTGCATCACTAGTACTGCGCGAGCGTCGTGCTCGCGCTGCTCCTTCTCAGCTTCTCTCTTGCGTCCTCTCTCGCCTCGTACCGACAGCTTGAGCTTACGACCCCGCGCACAAGGTGAGGCCGGCTCGGAAGGCGAGAAGAGGTCAAAGCGTCGACCTCGCGCGCTGACTGCGGGCGGGCGTTCCCTCAAGCGCGCACCAACTAGCTCGCCTTCCTTTTCTCCACGAGGTTATCATGCCGTTGACGACGCACGGGTTGACCGGCGGCAAGGGGCAGCCGACCGGCGGCGAAGGAGGACTGCGCTCAGCGGCCAGTGCGTTTCGCTTCCTCCTTTTCGCTCCATCTTCGAGACGCGCCGGTCTACGACCCCTCTACGTCTTCAGCGGACCTTTCCTGACGCTCTTCACGCCCTGCCGACGCAACAGCCGCTCACAACGAGGCGCACGGCTCGCACCCGTCGCAGGAGAAGTCGTCGGCGACTGCTCAGTCTGGCTCGGTTTCAGCGGGTACGAGCACCGGCTCGTCGACGGGCGGCACGGTCAAGGATGCTGTGAAGAAGGCTGCCGGCGGAAAGAGCGGGTAGGAGGCGAGGCCGTCGAAGGAGGAAGCGAGAGGGACGAGCGGCGGCGAGGAGGCGGAGCTGCTGGATTTCGTGGCGGGTCGGGCTGCCATACTTGTAACGAGCTTGTACTGAGCCTTGACCGCGCCTGCGAGCAAGGAAGCTGCTGTTACATTTCGCTCGCGACGCAAAAGTCACGTGCGCCGAAGGACCAGGCGGCGAGATGAGACGGCGAGCAAACACGCGCCTCGTCGTCCACCTCGCGCTCGACCGACCGCTCGAGGACCATGTCGTCGATGCGCAGACCCGCACTGGGCACCTCGACTACCGCCAGACGACCCACCGCCTCCCGACACGCGCCAGCGCCGCTCGCGACCTCCACCGCCTCGTCGTCCACCAACTCGCTCACCTCGCCCCCGCTGTCGGGCACTCGTGGCTCGCGCGACACCCAAGAGCTGCGCACTAAGCGGGAGCCGAGCGATGGCAACATCCAGGTCGTCGTCAGGTGCCGGTCAGTCCTCCCTCTCCTCCTTCGTTGCTCCTCTCTCAACCCCGCCTCGTCCGCTCTCCGCATCACCGAGCTGACCCTGCGACGACTCTGCGCGCAGTGGCACATCGCCCTCGGAGCGACTGCACAGCGTCGCTTCGGTCGCCGAGGTCAAGGCGACGCGCGGCACCGAGGTCACGCTCACCGACCCGAACCCGTCCATCCCCTCGTCCGCCAACCTCGGCACCGCCTCGCTCTCGACGCCCGCCGCGCAGACCAAGACGTGGGACTTTGGCGAGCACCCGCACGAGGCGGGCAAGGAGCCGCGCGGCACCGTGTACGGGCCCGACGCCGACCAGGGCATGCTCTACACCGACGTCGCCAAGCCCATCCTCCAGCAGGTCCTCCAGGGCTACAATTGCACCATCTTCGCCTACGGCCAGACTGGAACCGGCAAGACGTACGTCCTCTGTCCCTCCTCCCTCTTCGTCGTCGTCGAGGGCGCGCCGAGCGATCCAGGAGCTGATTCTCGCTTTCCCTCCCGCAACAGCTACACGATGGAGGGCAACCTCTCGCCCTACCACGGCACGTTCCACCCGGACGCCGGCATCATCCCGCGCACGCTGTACTCGCTGTTCGACCGCCTCGTCGAGAGCAAGTGCGAGTACTCGGTCCGCTGCTCGTTCATCGAGCTCTACAACGAGGAGCTGCGCGACCTCAACTCGCCCGACTCTGCCGACCTATCGCCCTCGTCGTCGTCAGCCCCGTCGCCCGAGCCGGGTGCCAAGGCGGCGCAGCAGACGCCGAGGGTCCTCCGCATCTACGAGGAGACCAAGAGCGGCTCGACCGGCGTCGTCATCCAGGGCCTCGAGGAGACGTTCATCAACAGCGCCGAGGACGGCCTGCGGGTGCTTCGGCGCGGCAGCGAGAGGCGCCAGATCGCGGCGACCAACTGCAACGAGCGCTCGAGGTGCGTTCCCCTCCCTCCCTCCCTCCTCGCGCTCCTGCTCGCAAGACGCTGATGCCCGCTCTCGACGCCCGCAGTCGCTCGCATTCGATCTTCACCATCAACGTGCACATCAAGGACAACTCGAAGGAGGGCCAGGACGTGCTCAAGGTCGGCAAGCTCAACCTCGTCGACCTCGCCGGGTCCGAGAACGTCGGCCGCAGCGGCGCCGTCCAGGGTCGCGCGCGCGAGGCCGGTATGATCAACGCGAGCCTGCTCGCCCTCGGGCGCGTCATCAACCAGCTCGTCGACAAGACCGACTCGACCAAGAAGCAGCACATCGCCTACCGGTCCGTCCCGCTCTCCCTCCGCCCCTCCTTCCTCAGCTTCCTTCTGACTCATCTCCCCTGCCTCGCAGCGAGTCGAAGCTCACCCGCCTTCTGCAAGACTCGCTCGGCGGCCGCACCAAGACGACGATCATCGCCACCATCTCGCCCGTCAGCTACGAGGAGACAGCGTCGACGCTCTCGTACGCGCACCAGGCCAAGTCGATCCAGAACCGGCCCGAGGTCAACCAGCGCGTGTCGCGTAACGTCCTCCTCAACCAGTTCGCAACCGAGATCGAGCGCCTCAAGGCCGACCTGAATGTGCGTCTCCTGCTCGCTCTCGACCTCGTCTCGACCGTGCTCTCTTGGCCAATCGCTGACGCTCTCCCACCCTCTCCTGCAGGCTGCACGCGGCAACGAGGGCGTCTTTGTTTCCAAGGAGACATGGGACGAGCTCGAGGACGGCCGGCGCAACTACGACGAGACCAAGCGCAAACTCGAGATCGCCGAGTCGCAGCTCCAGACGACGCGCGACCAGTTCGAGCAGAACTTCCGCCTCCTGTCGACGCGCGAGGAGCAGCTGCGCAAGACGGCCGACGAGCTCGGCGCCGTCAAGGGCGAGCTCGGCACGACGAGGGCGTCGCTCGAGGAGACGAGCTTGAGGCTCGCGCAGCAAGAGGTGCTCCGCGACGCGTTCGAGACGAGCCGCGAGGGGTGGAAGGAGTCGGCGGCGGGTGCGCTTGACGATGTCGAGGGCTTGCGGGCGAAACTCGGTGCGTCCCGCTCGAACCCCTCCCGCCGCTTTGACCTTTCGAGCGCGCACTGACGCACGCTTCCCTCCCTCTCGCAGAGCGCAAGAGCAGCGTCGAGCGGTCCAATCTCGCCATGATCGTCGACGCGAGGTCGGCCATCGCGTCGAGGACGCGCGAGATCGACGACCGCACGTCCCAGCTTCGGTCGGCGCAGGACCAGTTCGTCAACCAGCTCGCCCAGCAGCTCGACGAGCTTACGAGGCGGCAACAAGCTGTGCGTGCTCTCTCTCCATGCATGTTCGAGGACGAGGCGCTGACGCTCTCCCTCGTTGCAGCACCTCGCGACCACGACCGACACGGTCGACTCGCAGCTCGCCGCTTTCGCCTCGTCCCTCGCCGACCTCGCCTCGTCCACCTCGACCTCTGCCGCCGACTCGGCCTCGTTCCGTCACCTCATCGAGTCGACCTGCCGCACGCTGTCTCGCACCCTGAACGAGCGGGCGTCCTTCGTCGAGGCCGAGCAGCACAAGCAGCGCCGAGGGCTCGAGAAGCGCATCCGGGCGCACGACAAGGCGGTGCGTCTCGCTCCCCTCCTCCTCGTCCTTGGTGCGAATCGCTCAGCGTGCGCCGTTGCTGATGTCGTCCCCCTCGGACAGATCGCTACGCACATCGACGCGCTCCTCGCTCCTGTCCGTGTCGCGCAGGCCAGCTGCGCAGCGCTCCTCGGCGACGACGCTCGCGCACTCGCCGCTCTGCAAGAGGCAGACGCCGCTGCGCTCATTAACGAGGTGCGTCCTCCCCTCCTCCCCGCTCGGACCGCTCTTCCCTTCCTCGCGCTGACCCGCCCTCGCCCGCCCGTACAGAACAACCGCCTCAAGCTCGTCATCGCCCGGCTGCAGGCGCACCTCGCCGACGAGGCGGCGCACCTGCGCTCGGAGGAGGACGCCATCATCGCGCGCGTCCGGGACGAGCTCGCCGCCGCGAGCGAGCGGCGCCTGCGGGGGCTCAAGGCGGCGTACGGCGAGGCCGAGGAAGGCGTCGAGGGCGTCGTGCGGAGCAAGGAGGGTGCGGTGCGCGCGAGGGAGAAAGCGCTCGGCGGGCTCGTGGAGCGGAACGGGAGGGTCGAGCGGCAGCTGGACGAGATGGCGGCGGGGTGCGCTCGGGCGGCGGAAGGCGGGCAGCAGGTACGTTCCCTCTTCTCGTCGTCTGTCTCCTGACTGACGAGCCGAGGTGCTGATGATCGTTGCGCGCGCGCAGGGCCTCTCGACCTCGCTCGACCAGATCACGACCGACTTTGCCCGCTTCGCCTCGTCCGCCTCGGGCGCGCGGCAAGAGCAGCTCGCCCGCCTCCGCGGCGCAGCAAGCTACGTCCACGTCGGCGCTGCACGAGGTGCGCTCGCTCTCATCCTGTACCGCTCGAGCGCGCCGAGCTGACTCGCGCATCTTCTCGCCCGCAGCCGACCTGCTCGCGCGGCGCTCGCAAGCGACGACGCACAACACGCTCGTCTCGGTCGTCTCGCTTGCCGGCGAGGCGTGTGCCTCGTGGCTCGACTCGGCGCGCGCCGCCGAGCACGACTCGTACTCGACCGGCCTCGCAGCAGCAGATGGGGTGCGTCCCCTCTCTCCTCACCCTCTCTCTCCCTTCCGAGCTCGACTGACTCAGATTCATCAACCCTCTCAACAGCTCGACAGCTACGCCTCGCTCGCCGACCGCTGCCTGTCGGCCATCGCCTCGTCAACCTCGCACCTGTCGACCGACCTCTCGCACGAGCTGTCGACCCGGGTCCGGCACGACCTCGCGACGGGCACGACGCCGCGCGCGCGCGAGCGCCCGCAGGATAAGCTCATGCCGACGATCGACCTCGACAGCGACCGACCGTCAGTCCTCGAGCGCCTGCTCGCGATCCGGGCCGCCGACGCCGCCGCAGCCGCCGAGCGCGAGGCGGCCGAGCGCGCGCTCCTCGGCCTCGACGACCCGGCGGGCGCTGCGGCGGCGACGACGGGCGCGTTCAGCGACGCGGCGAGCGCGCGCGCGACGCCGTCGCCGGTCGTGCTGCGCGTGCCGCTCCCGGCGGCGGCGCGGCACTCGCTCGTGCACGCCGTGCCGGCGGGCAAGGAGCACCTGTTCGGCGGCGGGCGGCGGGTCAAGCCGCCTGCGCTCGGTGAGCGCGACCTGAACAACCCGGCGCGGCGGGTCGGCGGAGGAGCGATGGGTTCGGCGCCGCTCGGCGGGACGAGGAGGACGACGAGCAGCAAAGGGTCGC
>Ga0308169_10000870_pt1 | contig 39008 bp, 45 predicted proteins | sample PhyBR1_2_FD_202139 | JGI IMG/M metagenome (GOLD analysis project Ga0308169, IMG submission 202139) | Phyllosphere microbial communities from UC Gill Tract Community Farm, Albany, California, United States - DLSLSB.R1 | ecosystem: Host-associated > Plants > Phyllosphere > Unclassified | place...
CTCCCTTTTAGAGACCACTCGAGCTAATGAGGTGAAAGAGTGTGGTGGTGATAGTGCAAGACAAGTATGGTAAAGATTATCAGTTTGGTGATCAAGGCGATTCAGAAGAAGATTCAGAAGATCTTTCAGACGACGACGAGGATGCAGAGTTCGTCACACCTCAGGTAGATGCTGCCATATTGAGAACGTTGGCGAGGATTAAAGCAAAGGACCCAGCGGTTTACGAGGCGGATAGGGACGTATTCGAAGGTGCAGCAATTTAATATCTCTCTTCACTCTCACTCACTCTGGACTGTACTGATCAAGGAGGGAGGCTATTCTACAGAGGAAGAAAAGAGAACTGCTTCAACCTCGACGTCGAAAGTATCCAAGAAACCAACCTCTTCAAAACCAGTCCTACTAAAAGATTATCAACGAACTCGCTTACTCGCCGAGAACCCAGAAGACGATCCCTCCTCTTCCTCGTCGGTACTCTACACTCCAGCACAAGAACAAGAAATGTTGAAATCTGAAATCACGGCCGCTTTCCACGCTGGAGGGGAAGAGAGTGGGAGTGAAAGCGACGACGATGTGTTCAGGAAACGGGAGAAGGGGGACGATGAGCAAATGAAGGAGGAACGAGAGTATGAAAAGTTTTTGGAAACTAATGTTGGAAAGAAAGCGGTTAAAGCTGCTTTAGGCGACGAGGAGGCATTCTTGAGAGAGTAAGTTCTTCCAAAACTCTCTCTCTCTCTACCTTTTCTTCATTCTCGAGAGACTTGGTAACTGATAAGCGAGTGCTTGTATAGTTACATCTTGAATCGAGGTTGGTTAGATAGAGAGAATGATTCGACTCATATCCCTTCGTACGAAGAAATTACTGGAGATTCTCAAGCATCAGCAACGAAATTGAAAAAGAAGAAGGGGAAATCAAAGTTGTTGGATGATGACGACGAGGAAGGATTGAAGTTGAACCCGGGCGCTCATGATGGGGACGATGAAGAGTTTGAGGAGAAGGAAGAGGAATTCGAACATAAATACAATTTCAGATTCGAAGAGGAGTGAGTCCTTCATTTTTCTTCATCAGCTATTCACCATCGACGGAATCGCTGAGGATGATTGTGGTTCAACAGCGCCGGTTCAAACTTGGTCACTCACGCTCGGGACGCCTTGACGACCGCTCGTAAACCGACTGCAGTTGTATCTGCTCGTGCTCGTCAACGTGAAGCGGCAAAGCTCAAGAAAGAAGAAGAGAAATCATCTCGTCGAGAAGAAGTTCGACGATTGAAAGCGCTCAAACGCAAACAAGTCGAAGAGAAACTAGTCCAACTCGTCGAAGCGGCAGGAGGAGGTGCGAAAGGATTGGAAGAGATTGATCTCGATGGGGATTGGGACGAAGCGAGACATGAGGAAGAGATGAAGAAGATTTATGGGGGAGATTACGAGGGGGCAGAAGATGAGGGATTCAAACCTACTTGGGACGATGAGATTGATATTACTGATATCGTCGGAGATGGTGGAGGAGATTCAGATGATGATAACGATAGGGATATGAATATACCTTTCGCTTCTACGTCGGCTTTGACCCAAGAAGAGGATGAGATGGAGGAGGAGCAGGAAAATGGGAAGAAGAACTCAAAGAAGGATAAGAAGAAGAAGAAGGAACAAGGTGGGGCTAGGAAAGATGAGGAAGGTTTCCCCGTTGCTTTGATGGAGAAAGCGAAAGCTGGAGGAGACGAAGAGAGCAAGAAAATGTTGGAGAGATTGGAAGAAGAGTATTACGGGATCGAATACGAAGACAAGGTGAGCTTTTATTATTTCTCTTCATTAGTTCTCTTGTGCCATCTTACTGAATCTTTCGAGAGTGATGTCAGGTCGGAGGAGTCAAGACTCGATTCAGATATACGAAAGTTGCACCTTCTTCGTTCAACCTCACTCCGGAAGAGATCCTTCTCGCAACCGATGCCGAACTCAACGCATTCATGTCTCTCAAGAAGATCGCTCCTTACCGTCAAAGCGAAGCGGATCAAGCGAAACAACGCAAGAAGTTGAAGGATCTGAGGGATGCTCTTAAGAACAGGAAATGGGGAGACGAGGTGGACGAGACGAAAGCCTTGGAAGAGTTGGAGAAGAGGAAAGAGAAGAAGAGGAAGTGGAAGAGTGAAGGTCTCAAGGAGAAGCACGGTGAGGGAGCTGCAGGAGGAGGTGAGGTTGAAAGAGGAGGAGGAGATGGAGAACAACCTGCGAAGAAGAAGAAGCGTGCGGGTAAGAGTGAGAGGAAACGAAACAGAGTAGAAGGATCAGGTGCTGTCGAAGAGTAGTTCTACTAGTCTATCTGCATTCTCAGCTTTTCCTCTTTTCAGAACTTGCGAAATTCACCACCGGCGTTTGAAAGAAAGCGAAAAAAGTTGCGAACGTCATTTTCGCATTTCCCCCTCTCTCTCCTCTTCTCGCATCACCCCTTGCTTGATCCATCTGCACCTCAACTTATTCGGTACAAACTTCTTCAATATACCAGCCTCTCAGATCGCCCTTTCCCCTCCATCTCCAACCCCGCTCACTTCCGATCGACTAGCCTCTCCCTCTTCTCAACCCTCAGCACCCGGGTGAGCGCCTCAGATAGCACCTCACACCCACGAAGATGGCCTCTACACTACCACCGCTCGCTCAAGCGGTCTCTGGCTCCGTCGGAGCGACGATTTCGAATGCCCTAGTCTTTCCGCTGTGAGTCTCTCTGTATCGTTCAGTTCCGAACCAATCGAAAGCTGATCGACTTGCCTCAATTCACAGTGACACTTTGACGACTCGTCTTCAAGCATCGAAAGGTCGACGTCGTCCAAGCCCCGTTTCAACTTCAAAAGTTCCCTCTTCTACACGCTCGACAAAGTCCTCTACTTCCCTTGTCGAAGCAATTCGATCCCTATGGAACTCTGGAGGATGGAGAGCGTTCTACAGTGGACTAGGGCCCGATTCTCTCAGCACGGCAATCTCCCAATTCCTCTACTTCTTCGTTTTCTCTTTCCTTCGCAATCGACTCCTCGTCAGGAAACTTCGTACCGCTTCACACGGAGTCAAGTTGGCAAAACTACCTGGAGGCGATGGGAAGGGAGGAAAGAAGAGTTCTCAACCTCTCTTGACGGCATTGGAGGAATTAGCTGTCGGGTGTCTCGCTGGAGTCGTAGCAAAGGGATTTGTTAGCCCACTCTCGATGATCGCCGTCCGACAACAAACTTCGAGTGAGCCGAGACAGGAAGTCGTTGGCGGTAGAAGCGGAGACAAGAGACCGGTCGAAGGAGGAGATAGTAGTAGTTCAGACGACGACGATTCGCACTACGGATCGGGTCCTCCTAGCGCCCTCAAGATCGCAAAGGAGATCTACGAGGGTGTGAGTCTACCCTCGCTCTCTCATCTGTATCTGTAGCTCAGAGAAGCTGATCAAGTCCGTTTGCGTCAATTCAGCAAGGTTTGAAAGGTTTTTGGTCGGGTTTCCAGAGTACCGTCGTTCTCGTAAGTTTAGCTCTGTCCCTTCGCGAGAGGATCAAGTGCTGATGACAAGCTCCTTTACTCAGACCCTGAACCCAGCTATCACATTCTATGCTTTCGCCGCTTTGAAGCGAGCCTTGATCCCTTCGAAGAACCGTGAGCATCCGACTGCGATCCAAACTTTCCTCTGCGGAGCTTTCGCCAGCTCTTTAGCTAGTCTAGCTACATATCCACTCATTCTCGCCAAGGTAAGTATCGTGTTCTCTGACTCTTCTCTGAGTTGTTGACTGACTTCGTCGAGAATCATCGTAGACTCGCTTACAATTCAAGAGTCCAACCGGAAAAGCGCTCTATGCCTCACCGTTCGACGTCTTCCGCCGAGCTTACGGGAAACAAGGTTTCGCTGGTCTGTATGCGGGTGTAGAAGGTCAACTCCTCAAAGGTTTCGTCAACGAAGGATTGAAATTGTTGATCAAAGAAAGGTACGCTCTGACACTCGCGGATTCCGATTCTGTCGCTAGACGGCTGATCTGTGCTGGTCTGAGCGTGCAGGCTGGAGTTGATGATTGTTCTCATCGCTCAACTCGCTGTTCGAAGGAAAGCTCTCGCAAAAGCTTAGCTAGTCCACTCTCTTCTGTACATTGCTCTCTCAGTTCGTTATCTCTTTTGCTGTTGCTATACAATTAGGACCTCTTCCCTCTCTATTAGAGACAAGCGAGTTCTCAAATCTCGTCTCTCAGAAACGGAATTCTCTCGCTACTCTATGCAACATCCTCGAGTTTCTGTCGATCCCATTCAATCAATCATTGCCCATTCACCATCTACTCAGATCCGCCGAGTACAAAGTCACTTCATCGATCTGAATCGGCTCTCCTCCTTCATTCTTTCCGATCCTACACCAATCGAAATCGCTTGATCTCCCAGCCCATCCGACAAGCGATAATTTCGGAACGGCAGCTGCGAGTTCGAGAGCCATTTCTCGTGGCGTACAGTAGATGTTGTCGTCGGAAGGAGGCGAAGCTGCTAACGGTTTCGAAGGGTTTGGAAGAGGAGAGTCTGGGAAGTTGCTGAACTTTGACGAGGGAGTATCGGGAAGGGTTCGGCTTGAGAAGGTATTGAGGTGTAGAAGAGGTGCGAGAGCTTGTATCAGATCGGACTGCAGGGAAGGAGAGTGAGTTGTGTTTTTATTCTCGAAAGAAAAAGAACGCGAGCGAGAGAACGTACTCTCGATCCTTCCCATTCGAGTCGATCGCCCAGATGTAGAGTCCGAAGTGTAGGGAATGTTGAGGCTAGCGAAGACAGCTCGTCGGGAGAACAGGAGAAATGAATGTCGAGCGTTAGATGCGATAGTAGGGTCCCTCCGGAGAATCTGGCGAGGGAAGGAAGGATATCCGCCAGCGGTCGAGAAATGGATTGCTTGGTCTGATTGATCGACTCGCCGATGTTGAGCGTTTGAAGGCTGCTCATGGTCGCGGGCTAGCTCGGATAAGAAACGTCAATCCCGCAAAGAAATCGTATTAGAAGGCCGAACGGACCTGAAAGCCGTCGAGGAAGTGCTCGAGGGTCAGCTTCCCTTTGAGTGATGGAGCGGGTAATTTCAGCGTCAAGGATTGGAGGGCGCTCCACCACGTTCGGCTGACTTTCCAGTTTGCGAAAGGTCGATTTAGTTCCGTCCTTAGTAGCCTCGTTCGGACCAGGGTCAAGTGCTTGATGGACGATGTCGACTGTGAGAGGCGTTCGAGCCAGGCTAGTGAAGCACTCGACCCGATGCAAATGGATTCGAGGGAGTTTGGGGCAGATGAACCGTCGTGTTCGAAAGTGGTGTTCGAGGTAGGGGGACTACGTATCTCCAAGTGTCGCAAGTTTGGGAACGAGCGCCATGGTACCGCCAGGTGATCATCGAAGCTGGTTAGAGCGCTCGTCCAAATTAAAGTTTCGATTTTTGGCCAGGTCCTGCGAAATTGATGACCCCACATGGACTGATCGCAGAATCGCGCGAAGGCGAATGGGATGACGATACGAGTAGGCCCCATCACGTATTCCTCGCCTCGGAGAACCGCTTCGTGCAGGCAATCCCACCGACGATAGCAGAGAGGACCGGCCAATTGACGGATTCGATAATTGCGAATGGAAGCCAAAGCTTCTATAGGAGTAGGATTGGGTCTTCTGGAACGGGTCTGTTCGTAGTCGAGGAGAGCGATGTACTCGAAGATGAATTCGATGATCTCCGTCGGAAGCTCGAGGAGGCGGAAAGTCGAGCTAGTTTTGGGTGTGGTCGAGCCAGTTGATTCCATCCGTACTGTAGTGACTGGTTTCGAGGTGATTGATGAAGGTGGTGAAGGGAGAAAAGCCAAGTTTCGATCAAACCTTTTCGGAAACGATGACACGGGTTCCACTCCTGCTAATCACTCCCTCAGACTCGCTCACTGGCTTCGACAGATATAGATTTGCGCTGGGCTGAACGCAGATCCGGATATCTTGTTCCAATCGCTCGTCGCTCTACCCTCTCCAACCTCGCCGGATCCTTCAACTCTGAACCGAAACGAGGAGATATGGTTGGCCCCAAGCACCAAGGATCCATAGGAGGACTCATGAAGTTCGTGGATCTGGAGGAATGGCAAAAGGACAACAATTATATCAGATCAGGCTATCGTAAATTGACAGGATCTTATTGGAAATCTCTCAAGACGATTCCTCATTGGCATAACGAGAGCGTGAACATCGTCAGTTCCTTCTCTTCCTACCGCCTGAGACACCGCTGACAAGAATGAGCCAATAGTGGAGTCATTTAATCGGATCTTTCCTCGCAATTTTCACTCTCGCCTACCTTCTGCTCGATACTTCCCCCTCAACCTCTCTCACGACACATCGACAAGGTTGGCTAGCTCCATTCTCGGGTCTACCCTACCCTTTCCCTCATCCGAAGCAACCGAGTGTCGGGTACGCCGATACAGCGGGTTTCGCAATCTTCTTAATCTCCGCTGCTACTTGCTTAGGTACGTCGAAACATCGCTCTCACTCCGCTTCGCAACGCTTATTGAGTCGCAGTCATCGTCGCACAGGCTTCTCCGCATTATTTCATACATTCATCGCTCATTCGATGGCAGTCGCGCATTGGTGGTAAGCTTTCCTCTTTCCTCGCTCTTTCCCTCAATAAAGCTGATCATCCTTTCCTGAGCCTTGCAGGAATAGATTGGATTATATTGGCATTGTCATCTTGATCAGTGGAACTTTCGTCCCCGCTACTCACTACGGATTCTTCTGTTCGTCACTTTTCCCTTACTCAGCCTTGCATCTTTTTTTTTCTCTATTGCTGAGGAGGCTTTGATGAACAGGTGATCCTCATCTTAGGAATACTTATATCGGTCTCATATACACTGCATCAGCCGGTAAGTAAATGCTTCCTCCTTCGCTCTCTCCTCCACTGATCTCTTTTCTCGACAGCGACGATTTATGTCGTGATCTCACCAAATGCTCGAACTCCTGCATTCCGTCGGATAAGGACCTGGCTATTCATCTCCCTAGGACTGTCAGCGGTCTTACCAGTGGGACACGCGATTCATCGATACGGAGTGAGCTCTTTCGAATCTTGTCGGTGCGAGCAACTCAGCACTGACTTTCCCTTTCCTGGTCTGGATAGCTCGAAGCAGCTAGTGCTAATATTGCTCTCTTTTGGCTGGCACTGGGTGGTGTCTTCTATATCGTTGGTGCTCTCCTGTACGTCAACGCAATTCAAACTCTTTTTCTTTCGAAAGTCTCGCACGCTGATCTTTCCCTCTTTTCCTCCCTCCTCTTCTCTTTCGACACCCTCAATTATTCGATACTCCTCCTGAATCGCCTCTCTAGCTATGCCGAGCGTACACCCGAACGTTTCGCACCAGGTCGCTTCGATTTCTTTGGATCATCTCACCAAATCTTTCACATCCTGATCTGTCTCGCCGCATGGAGTCACTTTACTTGTATCACAGAAGGGTTCCGATATCATCATGGCGAGCGGAATGGACTCTGCGTGAGATTGGTATCTTTCGATTGACGGAGCGGATGTTGGGTAGAGGAGAACATGTTACGAATTGTAGTATTACGATGACAGATTGAAAACGAACGACGAAAGAGAAGGGAGACTTGTAACGGTACACCAAGAAGAGAGTTGAGAAACGACGACGAGAACGGGTACAGATTGAATTTGCGATTGACTGATTCGATTGGTTGGGTACTTGCTTTGCTTTGACCTAGTGACGACGACAACAAACGTAAGCTCGGCGATTCTGGTTGAGGGCTACAGAGTGAGGAATGCAGACTAACTTGAATCACGAGACCCTTTCATTCGATTTGTGCCCCACTTCTTACACCCCTCCTCCGCTCCTTCCAACGTCGACTCCCATTGAAGAGGGACGATAGGCAAGTCTTTGTCCCGCGAACCTCATGTACGCGAAAGCGAGGAGAGGGAGAGTCGCGCTGTCAAGAGATCAGAGGGTCAGTCGAACGAGAAGAATGAGGGGAGCCGATAAAAACTAACAGAGTGACAGCGCTGCGAGGATGGCGTAAATGAATCATGAACGTTTTCGAAAGTTGTGTAGATTTGAAGGAAGGTATGTTGGGCGAAAGAGAGCGAGGAAGAGAAGTTGAGGAAGAAGAGAGGAGCGGTAGAGGGGAAGCGCTTCCCTCGATTTACAAGTTCGTTCGCTGTTCGATTTTCTGGACTCCCCCTTTTGAAAAGAGTTGATTGATTACTTTCTTTCTTTCTCTCTTTCTTCTCTCCCTTCGTCACATGTCGACCACGCACCTCTTCGGGGGATCGGCCAAGGCATGGCAACCTCCATCCTTCAGCAAAGAGGAACCACGACAAAAGTTCAAACAAAGTTTCTCTCAACCATTGTTTGCTTCGTTTCAACTCTCGACTACACATCCAGACGAAGAGAAGGGCCGGTCGCTAAGGTCCACCACGAGAATACCTTCAAACCCGACCACTTTCTTCAGTCAACCTATCGTCGGCCTCGAAGAAGCATTCGAGTTGAGTGATGATTTGGAGGACTCTGCTTTCTTCGATTCGTGGAGGGCTGATAGAAGGATAGATGGAGAAGGCGAAGATAATGTAGGAGATCTGGCGCAAGCGTTGAAGGTGACAAGTACAAGAGAGGAGACTGAGACTCCTTCGAGAATCAATTCGAATGATGCGGTTGAATGGACAAAGGTCCTCTCTCATGCAGTGGACAACAGTGATGGAAACGTCGATCTCAGGTCAGCTCTCCCAGTCAGTCCACGCAGCCCGCTCAAACTGATCGAACGCTGGAAACAGTCACAAAAATCTCACTCGAATTCCCGATTCAATCTCCGACCTGGGGTGCATTCGGAAGATCTCGACACTTCCGGCTCGACTATTCTCGAAACAAGGCTCGCAATCGACTCCGGCCCTTCCTTTCGTTGGAGCAGTCACTGTCGTCTCCCCAACTTCACGCCGGAAACCTTTATCTCCCTCGAATTCCCCTCGAAGCTTCGGGCGTAGCTCTTCGATCGCGTCTTCCCCTTCCGCTCGTGCTCCAGTCGAGACTTCCGTACCCCTCGATATCAACCTCGCCAGAAACCACCTTACCACAAACTCCCTCTCGAACAAACTCTTCGAACTCGACAACTTACGCTGCCTCTACTTACGGAATAACGAACTTGAAGAGCTCCCTTCTGGGATAGGGCGCCTCACAAACCTCACCGACCTCTCCCTCTGTGCGAATCAGCTTCAATATCTTCCCGCCGAGATTCTCCAGTGTGAGAAGCTCGCAAATCTCCTCCTCTGGCCCAATCCTTTCCTTCCTCCTCCTGCACAGCCAAATCCGACTTCTCCCTCCTCCATTTCTGAGACTCCCACAACACATAAGAAACCTCCAACTCGACTCCTCGGTCCGCTCACCACGAACTTCACTTTTCCCTCGCTGCGAGAAATCGCGATCCGCACTCTTCTCCAAGCCGACCCTCATCATCCCTCTCAGCGACTCATACAACGCTGGGAGGCAACCTCGGTCCGAGAATCTCTCCCTTCTCATGACTACGCGGCCTTTGTTTCGACCTTCCCTTCCTCGTCTCTGAATCTCCACCTCGAATCCCCCTACGCTCGAGCACGCCACGCCTCAAATTCCTCAGTCTCCTCCCAACCTCTCATTCCACAACCTTTCGACCCTCTTGCAAATGTCTGTCGCTCCCCTCTTCATCCCGACGAAGAACGAATTTTCTTTGAGGCTGCCGTCGAACGAATCGAGTGGGTGCAAGAAAGGATGTTGAAACCGAGAGCTATCGATCCGAAACCTGCAGGTCAAAGGACTATCCCGATTCAATGGAGAGGGTGTGGTGCTCATTGCCTCGATTGGTTGGAGGAGGAGGAAGAGGAGGAGGGAAACGAGGGAGAGGAGGAAGGAGTCACAGTATAAACAAGTAAATAGTATCAGGATCTTAGCATATTCCCCCCAACCCCCCTTCGTCTTTCACATCGTTTTGTATCCCTTTTTTGTTTTTGCCGAGCACGGTTTTATAGCGCATTTCGCCTAGCATATTCCCTTTCTCTTTGTTTCCCTGTCGCGCGCAATATCCTCTGAAGATTGCTTCTCTCGCACCATGATACTCTCTGAAGGACGAGTAGAGAGAGAGAGAAGACACATATTCTTTCGGATTTCTTTCGGATTCGAGGAGTCACAATTCTACTTAACAAACTAAATACATAACCCAGCAGAAGGCAAACACTTTTTTTCTAGATTTAGGCGTGGGTGATTTCGACAACGAGATCACCTTGTCCGATACTGTGTCAAAAGCGAAAAGGAGAGTGAGTCGAATGAACACGATCAAACGGTAGGAGGAAGTGATGGCGTACCTGTCTCCTTGAACGACGCAGACTCGCTTGACCTTTCCAGATACAGGTGCCGAGACGTTCGATTCCATCTTCATGGCACTGAGAACGAGGAGAGGATCTCCAGCCTTGACTTCGTGTCCTTCTTGAACTCGGACTTCGACTACAACACCGGCCATAGGAGCTGCGCCCTCGGCAACACCGTATCAGTTCAACACACTGTGAAAGATGCGAGGAAAGAGAATGGCGTACATCCAACAGATCCAGGTTCGTTAGGGATCGATCGTTCTCTTCGTACAACTTCGGTAGCGGCGTTCTTGTCCTCGATTTGAATGAGACGTGCTTCTCCGTTGAGCTCGAAAAGGACCTCTCGCATACCGGTGACGGCGTTGACGGGAGTCGTACCGAGGCACTTGATGAGGAGCGATTTACCTTGATCGATGATGACCGACATTTCTTCACCCATGACGGGCTTGGAGAGGAAGTAGCGAGTAGGGAGAGTACTGGGAGAAGGAGCAGAGAGATTCGTCAATCTCGTGCAATAAGAGAGAAGAGAGATTCGGAAACGTACGAGAGGTCACCGAATTTGAGAGTGAACTCCTTAAATTCTTCGAACACCTTGGGGTACATGGCGTAAGAAGCGACATCAGTGTCGGTGATGGTTGAGCCGAACTTCTCGGTGAGAGCTGTCGGAGAAAGATCAGTCGAAAATTTTGCAGAGGAGAAAAGGATAAAAACGCACTCTTCTTGGCACCAGCAAAGTCATAGGGCTTCATGTCAGCACCAGGTCGACCATCGATACGCTTTTGATCACGAATGATCTTCGTTCGAAGAGGTTCAGGGAAACCTCCGACGGGTTGACCGAGGTAACCTTGGAAGAATTCGACAACGCTGTGAGAAGAGGAAGAAGGTGAGCTTGGTCAGGACAAGAAAAGGGATAGAGTCAGTACGTACGAAGTAGGGAAATCGAGCTTGTCGGCTTGATCGAGAACGTCTTGCTTTGAAAGCTTGTTGGCGACGATGAATTGAGCGAAATCTCCGACAACCTTTGACGAAGGAGTGACCTTGACGACATCACCACACTATGAGAGAAGTAGCGTGAGTACAGAGAGAGAACCGGAATAAGAAGAGAGACTTACGAGATCGTTGGCATCGATGTAAGCCTTGACGACTTGTTTCCATTGACCAGAGAGACCGAGTTGTTGAGATTGGAACATCAAGTTGGTGTATTGTCCTCCGGGCATTTGGTGATCGAAGACACCAGAGTCGGAGCTCCTGACGTTGGCATCGAAGCATTGGTAAAGAGTTCGAACGTTCGACCAGTAAAGGTTGAGAGCTTGGATGTTCTCGTGCGAGATTCCGGTTCCGAGCTTGGTTTGTTCAAGAGCGGCGCAGACAGCTCCCATCGAAGGTTGCGAAGTAGTACCAGACATGCTGTCGATAGCGACGTCGACGACATCTGCTCCGGCCGCAGCGCAGGCGAGCATGGAAGAAGCAGAGATACCGGCAGTGTCATGGGAGTGAATGTGAATGGGCATGTCGGGGAACTTCTTGCGAAGAGCGCCAACGAGCCTGTGCGAAGGAAGAGGCCCGAGTCAGCTAAAAGAAAGCGGTACATTGGAGCGAGAGACGAAACTCACATAGTAGCAGCTTCAGGCTTGAGGAGACCAGCCATCTAAAAGAGAGAGACTCGAGTTTGTCAATGCTTATTCGTCGGGAAGGAAAGAGAGAAGAACGAGTACTCACATCTTTGATAGCGAGAACGTGAATACCGCAATCGACGAGTTCTTGAGCAAAGTTGAGGTAGTACTCGAGGGTGTACTTGGAGTGCTTCTTGGGGTTGGCGACATCTCCAGTGTAGCACTGTGATCGAAAGTCATTCGTTCAACATTCCGCTCAAGCAGTAACTGACGAGAAATCTTCGACTCACGATAGCAGCTTCAACGACACCTCCAGCCTTCTTGGCAGCATCTATTCCGAGACGCATATTCTCGATGTAGTTGAGAGAGTCAAAGACACGGAAGATATCGAGACCGTTTTCTACAGCGAGACGAGAGAACTAAAGGGGAAAACGAAATTGAGTCAGCTTCGAAAATCGTTTCGAGTCGAGATGTAGACTCACCTCGTAGATAGCGTTGTCAGGGTAGGAAGTGTATCCGACAGCGTTTGCACCACGAACGAGAGCTTGGAAAGGAATGTTGGGTACGAGTTTTCGAAGGGTGCGGAGTCGCTCCCAAGGGTCTTCGTAGAGGAATCGCATCGCAACGTCGAAAGTAGCTCCTCCCCAGCACTCGAGAGCGTAAGCGTTTTGAAGAGCGTGAGAAGTTTCTTTCGCAATGTTGGCCATGTCGACGGTACGAAGACGAGTAGCGAGTAGCGATTGATGAGCATCACGCCAGGTGGTGTCTAATGAATCGATAGAGCGACACATCAGTCGAACGAACAGAATGCGAAAAGAAGGGAGAGAGAGAAGCTTTACCCATGATGAGAACTCCAGGGTATTCTCGAACAGCTTTCGCGAAACCTTCGGGACCCTTCTCCTTGATGATGTTCCTCCATCCGGTAGTGCAAGGGGAAGAAGTGTCGAGAACCTTTGATTCATCCTTGGGGTCGACGAGAGTAGGGATAGGGATTTCCTCGTGAAGTCCGGGTTCTCCTTGTTGACCCTTGATCGAAGATCCGTTGACGACCAAGTCTCCGAGGTAACCGAGAAGCTTTTGAGCACGGTTCTGAGAGGTGACGAGGTTGAAGAGTTCGGGAGTGTCATCGATGAAAGTAGTCCAGGCGTTTCCTTCGACGTAGGTAGGGTGGGAGAGAACTCGGAAGAGGAAAGGAATGTTGGTCTTGACTCCACGAATACGGAACTCGACGAGAGCACGAAGCATCTTTCGTCGAGCGATTTCGAAAGTGGCACCTCGGGTAGTGCATTTGACGAGAAGTGAATCGTAGTGAGGCTGCAGGAGATACGAAAAAGTCAGTTCCTTACTCTTTCTGCGATACTGACATTACATCGATCACCTACAGTGATTTGAGCTCCGGCAAAACCTGAACTGGCATCCAATCGAACACCGTTTCCACCTGCTGAACGGTAAACTTCGATCTTTCCAGTGTCGGGTTGGAAACCAGTAGCGGGATCTTCGGTAGTGATTCGGCATTGAATAGCGTATCCACGTTTCGAGATGGTATCTTGAGTGAGACCGAGTTCAGGAAGAGATGCTCCAGCAGCGATCTGTGAATCAGAGAAAATCGAAGATTAGCTACGAGCGCTCCCTTCGAAACGCAGTCTCGACTCACTTGAATTTGAGCAGCAATGATATCGATACCAGTGATCTCCTCTGAAACGGTGTGTTCGACTTGAATACGAGGGTTGATTTCGATGAAGTAGTAACCACGAGAGTCGACGAGGAACTCGCAAGTTCCAGCGTTTCGGTAGTTGACAGCCTTGGCGATCTTGACAGCATCGGCGAGGAGTTGAGCCCTCATTTCTTCGGAGAGGTTCGTAGCGGGACCTTGTTCGACAACTTTTTGATGCCTCCTTTGAACCGAACAATCACGTTCAAACAAGTGAACGACGTTTCCAGAGGAATCTCCGAGGAGTTGAGCTTCGATGTGCTTGGGCTTATCGAGGAATCGTTCGACGAAAACAGTTCCATCTCCGAAAGCAGTCTTTGCTTCTGAAACGGCGTTCTTGAATGCGTCCTCGAAAGATTCGGCGTCTCGAACGACACGCATACCACGTCCTCCTCCTCCCATGGCAGCTTTGATGATGACTGGGAAACCGTGCTCCTCGACGAATGCCTTTGCTTCGCTGATCGAAGAGATAGCTCCGGGAGTACCAGGAACGACGGGAACATTGATGGAAGTAGCTGTGATCGATCCATCTCAGCATCGTTCTCGCGATCTTCGCTGAGTGAAGGAACGAGACTCACCAAGTTTACGAGCCTTGATCTTGTCTCCGAGTCCATCGATAACTTGAGGTTGAGGACCGATGAAAAGGATTCCAGCTTCTTCTACTTTGCGAGCGAATTCGGCGTTCTCAGAGAGGAAACCGTAACCAGGGTGAATCATGGTAACTCCGTGCTGTTTCATCATTCGAAAAGCAAAATCAGTTTCGCTCAATTTGGTGAGGTCGGATTCTCGTTTTCGAGACTAACCTCTTTAGCGACCTATGTGATCATTCAGGAATGAGTATCAGTGAACCGTCGATGAATCTATCTGAAAAAAGAGGACGAGATGAAGGAGGGTGAGTGAAAAGTTGACTGACTCGAATAATATCATCTTGAGCGAGGTAAGCAGCAACGGGAGTTAATCCTTTTCCAACCATGTATGCTTCATCTGCCTTGTTTCGGTGAGCAGAGAAACGATCCTCGTGCGAGTAAATCGCGACACTAGTCATTCCCAACTCATGAGCAGTTCGGAACACTCGAATAGCGATTTCCTACGCGATACAATCCGGTTCTCAATCAGCTCAATCTCGATAGACTCTTGATCATCCCTTGATATCCCGACAACCGTTTCCATCAAGATCAAGCCTTCATCCAGCTGAATCTAGTTGCCGGGTTTTTTGGAGAGAGGGAAGCCTGTATGAAAAAACTCACTCCACGGTTCGCTACGAGGATCTTCTTGAGAGGAGAGCTTCTTCCTAATCTTCGGAGTGAGTTGATGCTAGGAGTAGGAGCACTAGAGGGAGATCCAGGTCGTGAAGGGCTAGAAAAGGAGGTGATGTCAGGAGAACTGATAAGGAGAGACTCTACTCCCATAGAGAGTTGTAGGTCGAGTATATCAGGACTCACACAGGTGTAGCCAAATCACGAGCTTCTTGAATCGAGGCCATGTTGAGTTGGTGTTGAGGCCAAGAAGGAGAAACGAGACTAGTGGGGGTTTAGACTGAGTAAAGCTATAGAGCTAGTTGGATGTAGTGTAGTTGAGAAGTGTGCTGGTGCTCTGTCTTGATTTGAAGAGCGGAAATGAAGTCAAGGGAGAAGAAGAAGGAAGTTGCAAATTCTGAAGTCGACGATAAGGAATGTCCGAGGTCAACTTCAGAACCTCGCTTGTATGGACTGAAAGCGGACTAGGAGAATACAATATGTCTATCTAATGAGTGTATAATGAGCGAAATCGTCCTCGAGAAGCGATCAAGCGAGATCACCGTCGAATCGCTGATTCTTGCGAAATCGATTTCTTCGTCAACGTTCCAACTCGGACAAGTCCAACTTCGTCGTAGGCTGAAATCGACAGAGTGGGCAACATCAATACGATCCCATTAAAATCGCAAGCAGTCGAGAAGAGCGAAGTTTCGTTGCAAAGCATTCGTCGCAAATTGGTCGCAAGGAATAAGTAGCTGGAAGCCCGTCCCTTGATCCTTGAATCGCCTTTCGTGGCTTCCTCTAGTTCTAGTTAGTCAGGCTCGCGACGCAAAAGTATGTGAGGAGATAGTCGGAGTTACACGGACTTTGTAGTGCGATTCAAATTCAATTCCACTCGAAACTTGGCTTTCACTTCAACCGCTCACCACCCCAGCAGCTGAGCACTGCATAAATTCGCATGTCAACAACAAGGAAGTACATTCGACTAGGCGTCTTAGCAGGAGCGGCTTCAATATCTTTCATCCTCGTTTCAAGATTCGAACTCTCACAGCCTCAAACACGACCAAAGGGGATCTCATCATTAGGGAATCAAGCTTGGCAAACTACTTTCGAGGCAGTCAAGTCGGGGGGAGTTTCAGAAACAGCGAAGGAAGGGAACGAGACGAGTGGAGGCGTTTGGGATGAGTTGGAGGACGAGGAAGACGATTCTGATTACTGGTACGCGTTCAATGGAACTCAAGCGGAGATATGAGAGCTAAGGAAGGTTTTGACAGGTCAATATCTTCAATTCGAGAAGGATGGGATCCCTTAAGACCCGATTCAACGCCCTTTACCGAATTGGCACTCAAGACGTGTGTCCTTTCACCTGGAGTCTACGACATGTGCACTCCGACCACAAGTGCACGAGAGGATCAATTACGAGGGAAATGGGAGAGAATAGACCGGGACATTTCCAAGAAAGTCGGGATTTACTACCTCTACCTTTACGGGAGGAGGCTGTTACCTGGATCTTCGTCGGACGTCATCACAGGCTTGAGGATATCAGCAGACGACAAACCCGAATCGACTTGGACTTCGGTACCGGAATCTCTGCGAACGGGAGTTTGGCCTCGAATGCCCTCACTCTACCTTCAATACGAGCTCACACCTCAAAGCGACATCCTCGCCGCTCGCAAGATGGACACAAAGGGAGATGCAGGGAGTCTGGAACCGATTACAGAGATTGACGTGATATACGGTGGTAATGAGACGAAAGCTTTACCGGGTTACACGAAGATTCCTCGGCTGGTCACTGGAGGATCAGACGATGATAGATCGATAGGAACTGGGTACGGAAAGAGTAAGAAAGGACCGAGGGTCGGATCAAACTTGGCTTACCGAAAGCAACAAGTCACTTCACCTAAAACTCCAGTCCTTCGATTCTCGACTCAAGGAAACTTTACGATTCTTCAAGTTGCGGATCTTCACTTCTCTGTTGGACCTGGAGAGTGTCGCGATATGGATCCACTTCGGGAGGAGGAGTGCCGTCGACTAGGAGCCGACGTCTATTCACTCGCTTGGCTCGAAACCGCTCTTGACGAAGTCAAACCCGATCTCGTCGTCCTCACCGGAGATCAACTCAACGGACAAGAGACTTCGTGGGACGCTAGGAGTACCATGCTGAAATGGGCTCCTTTACTGTACGAACGAGGAGTACCGTGGACCAGTATATTTGGCAATCATGATGGAGAGAAATCGACCGATTTGGATCAGGAGAAGCAGATGGGTGAGTCATCACTATCGGATCTCTTTCTCGTTGACTGCATCAACTGATCAGACGCTCTCATAACAGATCTCATGCGCAAGCTACCTTACTTTATCGGAGAAAGTGGCCCAAAGAACGTCGATGGAACCGGAAACTACGTTCGATCGATCCGTGCCGCCAACGAGGACGTCGTACTCTTCAACATGTATTTTCTCGACTCTCACGCGAACGCAAAGAGCTCAAACCCGTTCAAGAAAGCTGGATACGATTTCCTCAAACCCAGCCAGTAAGTTCTCGTGCCTCGTGCAGTGCATCTCGAGTGTTTGCTGATCACGGTCATCTTCTATAGAATCAATTGGTTCCGAGGTCGTTCAGCTCAGATGGAACCGATTCTTCGACCCTACACTCCTAAATCTCCTTCCTCCTCCTCTTTCACCACGAAGAAACGTCCGAATAGACCTCGTCCCGGTTCCCCCAAGCTGACCTCAGAGGCTTCTCTCGCTCACGCCGAGGAACTCAAGCGATTCGTCAAGAGACAAAGAACTGAGGAGGATGAAGAGACTTGGACTGCAGCTGCAGTAGAGGAATTGACAAAACTCGAGGACGAAATGGTAGAGAAAGGCAGTGGAGGGTTCTCACCAGCGGTCGAACCTTACGACGACTCGGAAGTTGTCGAAGTAGGAGGTGACGATGCGAGTTACGATTTGAGCGATGGAGGTTTAGCCGATCCAGCAAAGGCTCAAGATCTCGAACAATACCTCACTCCCACGATTCTTCCGTTTGGTCCAAACGCAACGAATCCAATGACAGCGAAACCGAACGCCATGGTCTTCTTCCACATCCCTCTCATTCAGGCGTACACCTCCCCGATCGATGTCACTTCAGACGGTCGTCGGCTGTTACTCACGGGAGAAAGGAGGGAGTTCGGAGGATCGAGTAAGACGGATGGAGGGTTCTGGGATCAAGCGATTCTAGCTCAAGGGGAATTGATCGCGGATGAGAAAGATGCTGTTGTCGATGAATTCTGGGACGGAGAGCATTCGGTCCCTACTACTGGTAGACCCGAAGTCAAAGTACTCGCTCATGGTCACTGTCACAACAACTCCGTAAGCTTTCCTTTCTCTCGATAATTGTTTCCCTTGATTTCGTTGCTGACTCTCTCCCTTTCGTTGTTTCGTTCAGGATTGCCGTCGCATCAAAGGAGTTTGGACTTGTTTCGGAGGAGGTGGAACCTATTCGGGCTACGGAAACTCTACTTTCCCTCGACGATTCAGAGTTTATCGATTGAGCGATTTTGGCGAGAAGATCGAAACTTGGCAAATACTCGACACGAAGGAAGTTATCAATCATGCGATCCTCGTCGGGCAAGGTTCGATGGAACAATGACGTTGTTGATGATTTGGAAGGAGTCGAGTCTATATAGAATATCTGAGTTTGTCGCTGGTCGAGTCTCGTTTTCGTTTGTACTCGGAGTTTGTGTCGCTCCTTCTCTTGTTGTGAATATCTCGTTATCCTTGATCTTTCCCGTTCCGTTGAGACTTGAGAGAAGAAGAGAAATTTGGGAGCTTGTTCCGTCCGAAAGCTCGCCGAAACTCTTCCGCATAGAATGCTCCTTCTCTCGCCCTACTTCGACTCGCACGGCCTGATAAAGCCGAATCTGATGATGATGAAAACAGCCTTTGCAGCATATAATTCACACCACCTCAAAAGTAGAGAAAAGAAAGGGGGGGAATCAACAGAAAAGAAGAATCTCGAATCCGCTTAAACGACGGTACCGGCGTTGGAGGCCTACCTCATTTCACGCTTACGTCAATACAGACGTCCGCAGAGAGTCACGAGAAAGAGAGACGTACGATACGGGGCCAGAGATCGGCGCACTCCTTGGCAACGGGACCAGCGATAGCAGAACCTTTCATCTCACCTGATCAAACTCACACGTTTCCCGCATCAGCCTCAAGCCGTATAGAAAAGAGGGGAAGAGAGGAAGAGAGGAGCTTACCCTTGGGGTTGACGATAACACCGGCGTTGTCCTCAAAGTAGAGGAAGACACCGTCGCGACGGCGCCACGCCTTGCGTTGACGGACGACGATCGCGGGGTGAACCTTCTTACGAAGATCGGGCTTACCCTTCTTGACGGTAGCCATGACCATGTCTGTTCATTTCCCAATTCACATTTCCAGCATTTTCGTTTAGGAGATTTTGAAGAGAGAGAAAGTGCGAGGAAGGGTCGAGTCGGGAGGTGAAGCGAGGTTGATCGTAGGGATAGAACCAGGTCGAGAATGTTGCGAGAAGGTCGTAGAAAGGATATGGATGGCAGGGGAAGGGAGCAACGTGAGAATTGGCGAGGATTTGAGGGGTACATAAAATGGAACAACTCTGTCAGTCTCGTGTATCTCGAACAGTAGAATGAGTGTACGCACCTCCAGCGGAGGCAGCGGGAAGCCTGTTAAGACGAGCACCGGTACGGGTAACAGCAATGATCTGTCGGAAACCAACCGAAATTCAATCAGTTTCTCCATCTCGACTCAAAGACAGATAACAGGAGAGAGCGTACGTAAAGGTTCTTAGCACCAGAGTTATCAGCGCAGTTCATGACGGCACCTACGGGAAGGGCCAAAGTCATACGGAACTTGTTTCCAGCGGATCCACCACGTCCACGTCCGGCACCCATTTTGTATTAAAGTAAAGGGGGAAGGGGGGGTTGAGAGGGGGGAAAGACTAGAACAAGAGGAGTACAGCGAGGATAGGTCAGCGATTTGAGATTCGAAGATGGGAATGTGAACTCAATGTAGTCCTCTCAATCACCCTGAGCCCTACTGAAATAGCCTGATCCACTCTATAGCGTTCCCTGATGTCTCTGTACATCTTTGAATCACCTAGCGAGCTGCCGTGCTTCCACTTGAACTAGTTCCTCAAATTTGCTTAAAAACCTCAAACTCTTTCTGTTCTGCTTGTGGATCGCTCTTGAGGTATTGAAGGAGTCTAAAGGTACCAACTGGTGTCTATAGGTGAAAGTCTTGACTTACAGAGCGGCGAGGAGATTCACAAAGAGGAAGACAAATCAACTTCAGCTTTCGACAAACGCTCTCCCATCTTCCGACTTTACGTCTCAACTCGACCATACACCTAGTCAGTTCAGCTATAGAACAGCTTCTACGGAATGCATTCACCTTTGCTTTGTTCCCTACCTTCTTTCTCTCGCACACCGAGCTGTTGAGCTGTCTCTTTCTCTTCTCTCAACGCCATCATCTTGAACAGTTCACTTCAAGCCAAGTCGCTCGTATAGCATTGCCTGACGGCGGGAGACGCCTCAAGAGCGGTTCGAGTAGAATTCGACTTTTTCTCGAATTTCTTCCTTTCGCAAGCTTTTCTCTCGATCTCTCTCGCTCCTCCATCTTCCTCAAGCTGAGGCTCCCTCGTTCGGTGTATTGTACAGTAACATAGAAGAGCCCGTTGCAACATGCACAGATCAACAGCGCGAAGTTTCAGGTGATCGCAGGAACCGAAGAGCCCGACCAAAACTTCGTTTCTCCTTGTCAGAGTCTCGTCGAACGACCTTCGATGCTCAGCGATCAGTGAACGATGAACTCTGCGACGGACGAAGGCCGCTCTGCCGCAAGGGAAGGACAAAGGATTGCATGAACGAGATGGCTTCGAAAGCGACCCGCCTTCTCCCTCAAAAAACCTCAAAGGCGAAACGATTCAATTGAAGGAGAGCAGCCATCCCTTCGCTATGGGTCCGATGCAATGTCGGCCCTCAATTGAATCATACAGGGAGCTTCGGTTTTAGGTTTCAATCTTGCCTTGTTCGGGCAGTCGCTAGGCTCCAATCTCCTGCGACTTGTTCTTTTCACTCTTCTCCCCCTTCACCTCACCTTACTCGTCCTTTTGTTCGACGACGACCAGCATCGGCTTTGATAACAATAACTCCAAGCTCTCTCACTCTCACCTGTCATCCAAATCAACCCTTCGCAAGCTCTCTCTCTCTATCTCTCGCTCTCTCTTTCTAGAGCCGCCTCCACTCGACCAGTATCTCCAGTACCCGTAAGAGCGAATGAACTCAATGGCTTCAAACTGGCGCTTCCCTCCTCCTTCGAACCTCCAGTACTCGGGACCGTCCTCCTCAGTCGGATTCGACAACCCCTCTCCCTTCGACAGTCTCCCTTACCCTTACCCTTCCGCCTCTTCCTCGTCTCCAACAACGTCACTAGGAGTACCACCTCAGACCTTACCGAGCGCCGAAGGAATCCGACGAGCGAGAAGTTCAGGCTCTCTCGAGCGTTCTGTTCCGTCGACAGCGATCCACCACAATGGTTTCCAAACTTCCTGGTCTCCTAATTCACCGACCTCGACCACACCCACGACCTCGTCCTCTACCATAACGACTGCTCAAGATCCGAGATATTACGAATCATCTCAACAATCCTACGAGCCTTTTCGACGACCTTCGAGCACTTCACTTTACCCTCTTCCCTCTGAACCTCACTCGGCAAATACTCCTCCTCGACCGTATCATCGTCGCACCTCTTCTGCACAACCCGCCTTCTTCGCATCGTCGACGACATCCGGTTCTTCTCCTCCTCGACCCTTCACTCCATTGGACGGCATCGCATCCGCTTCATCAAGTCGTCGGCCATCAGCAACAGCCGCCTACTCTTTCTCAACTCCCACTTCTCATCGAATGAAACCACAACCTTCCGCTGAAGAAGTCAGTCAGGTGAGCTTTTTCCTCTTCCTTGCTTTGAACTTTCCCCGATGGTATACTGATCTCTATCCCATTTTTTGGTGCTCTCAGTTCCTTCGAGACATGTCCGACATGCTTGGACCTGACGCGATGGCAGCACTCTCTCCGACTTCTTGTCGTCCTTCTTACGGACTCCCTCAACTTTCAGCTTCGTCCCCTCCAACAACTCCCACTTCTCGTTCCGACATCACCGAACCCTCTCGTCAGACTTACAACGTATCTGGAGTCTTACTATCCGAGGAAGAGTACCAACAATACACTCGCTCAAGCGCGAACTCGAACGTGAACTTGACAGACACTCGTCGTTATTCTCTCACGAAACCTTACCAACCTTTCCCTTCTTCCTCCTCTTCCTCTCACTCCTACGCCTCTCCACCTCATCATCAATACTACGCTCAACCCTACCCAAGCTACGACCCAAATCGACCTAGATCCGCACCTCCTTCTCCTCTCGTCGATGCAACCGGAGGTTCAGCTTCGTTCGTTCCTTACTACTCTCCCCCTCAAGAACCATCCTTCATTTCCTCTTCATCCTCTTACCTCCGTCGACGGGGCTCTTCAGTAGACGCGATGGTCCCTCGAACTTTCATTTCGACTCCTCAAACAAATCCTTCTTACGGTTACGCTTCCTATCCTACCTCACTTCCCTCCAATCAGCCCGTAGGCTACCCCCCACCCTACATTCCAGATACTCCAGTGAGACTAGCCCCGAGTACGCCAACAAGTGAACCGAGGAGGAGAATCAGGAAGACAGCGGCGCAGGGAAAGAAACCGGGAGTGGTAAATTTCGTTAATTTCTCACCGAGTGATAGTAAAGTGTTGTTGAGTGGGGTTGCACCGAGTGGGAGCTCGAAGAAGAGAGGGAGGACAGAGACGAACGAGGTTGAGGAGGGATTGGGAGAGTCCAGTGCGAAATCGGCGAAGAGGAAAGCTTGAATAATACTATGCATCTTGTGAATAGCAATATATGTTGTCGAATCTATTGTGATACACTAGAACACAGACCCCGGCGCGAGACTTTGAGAGAGCGATTTGTAAGTTGCGAACCTGCGAACTTGCGAAATTTCACATCAAGTTGAGCGAGGTGGGCTTCTTCTCGCCTTTCACACTCACTTTCTCGTCTCAACTTCGCACTCACCATGGAGATTGATCCACCCTCAAACTCTGACGCGCCATCAGAAGCTGCTCAAGGTTCTCTCTCAACTGTCCCCACTTCTACCATTGAACCCTCCTCATCAAGTTCGAACTCTCTCGCTATGGACTTACCTCAAGAGCTAGTCTATTCGTTGGTCATGAAGTGGAGAGGTACTGCCTATGAGCTAAGCGTAGCAGAGACTGACACCGTCGTACGTTTCGTTGAACCTCTCCTATTCTCTCCTATCCTCTCCTAGCCTCATGACTCACGACAAATCGCTGATCGATAGGGCGACCTGAAAGCTATTCTATTCTCCTTGACTGGTGTCCCACCAGATCGTATGAAGCTCGTAGGGTTGATCAAAGGGAAACTACCTGGAGATGAGGAGGAAGTCAAGTTGATCTTGGATACAGGCTCTTCAGTGGGCAAGAAGAAAGAGTTCATGATGATTGGTACACCGGAAGGAGAGGAGCACAAGAGCGTAGGACCGATTAATACGGGGGACGAAGCCGATTTGGATTATTCTGCAGCGACGACAGAGGCGTTCAAGAAAGCTCAGATGGCGATGCAGTCGGTTAGGAACAGGAGGAAGTTGAAGGAGACTGCGGAGGCATTGAAGATTGATCAGATGATGAGTCCAAGGGAAGGGAAGAAGTTGTTAGGTGAGCTCTGAAAGTTCTCCATAGTCTCTCGCTGTTCTCGATTGACTCCGCGATGTTTTTGAGTTCAGTTCTCGATCTTGACGGCTGTATCCTCGACACCTCCTTATGGAAAGAACCAAATTTCTCTACACAGTGCGTGAAGTTTCAGGATTCAGCTCATTCCTTCGCAATTAACGCTGATTCGGTGCCTTCCTCGCACAGAATGTTTATGCGACCGTACCTACACGACTTCCTTCGACTTATTTCACCTTACTACGACATCGTTATCTGGTCTCAAACGTCGTGGAGATGGCTTGAGCAAAAACTCGTTGAATTAGATGTACGTCCTGTCCCGCTTCTGCACCTTTCCTCGCAAGGAATGGGACTAAGGCGTTTGATTCACGGTACAGGTAATTGGTCCATCGAAACGAGGTGACTATCCAGTGAGTTCCCCTCTCTCAATACGTTTCGCTCGTGCTCCAATTCTGAAGCCTTTTCAACTAGGTTATCACGACTATCGATCGCTCTCCAATGTTCTCGGTCTACTCTGAGCGTAAGAACGAAGTGTTTAGACATGAAGTCAAGGCCTTGGGGATTATCTGGTCCAAATTCCCGAATCACTACTCAGCAGCGAACACTCTACACGTCGACGATCTAGGTTTGTTCCTCGCGCTATCGAGATTCAGTCTTGAGAAGAATGCTGATTCTTTTGGGTGGAAGCAAACAGGTCGTAACTTCGCGATGAATCCCAAGAATGGAATCAAAGTGCATGCGTACCGAGACGCGCTCTCCCGTGACAACGTCTCGTCCGACATCGAGTTGCTCTACGTAGCGAGGTAAGTCCTTACTCCTCCTCGCATCTCCGCCTCTCGAGTTGATGAAGAGGAAGATCGTAAAACAGGTACTTGCTTCAAATGGTCGGGATCTCAGACGTTACAACGCAAGATCATTCAAGGTTCAGGAAATGCAAATTACCATTACCTCCGAACGTCGAAGATCCACTCAAATTGGCTCCGCAACGACAACCTCAACCTCCTCCGACTCAACACCAAGATCCCCCTCCTCCTGCTACTCAATAGTAGGATCACTCGCAAACACTAGTATACCCCTCGCGTCGTTAAGTTGATATCATAGCCCGTCTCTTCTCTTCTTCCTTGTGCTTCACCGTCGCTCCCTCTGTTATCTGTTCGTTCGTCCTAGAGTTTTCGTCGTTTTCGTCTCTTGCAAAAGAAAACACAGGCAGTGCCTAGTCTTTACGTCGTTCCTTGCTGCAATAGATTTTTTCTCGTTTCCGCGTCTCTCTCGCTCGCTCTCGAGTACACCGTGAACCATGAGAGAGATCCGAGGGTCCTGAGTAATGGTTGATGAATTTCGACTGCAGCGGTAGAGTTGGGAGTACTAAGAGTAGACGAATGTCGTGTAGGGCACAAAAGAAAAGGAGACCGGAAAGAAAGAAAGGATGCGCAGAGCGAAAGAGAGGAGGGAAGGGGGGTAAAGTTGAAACTGTTCAGGCTTGACGAAGGATTACGTGAACACCCGAATCGGTCGAGACTACACCGCGGTGATCGAGTCAGTCACGAGACAGAGGTCAGAGTTAGAGGAAGGTGGACTGAACTGATTTCACTCATTTCACCAACTTTGAGAGAGAATGCGGCATCCTCAAAAGGTTTCTGCATTTGATTACGACCAAAGTAGCCTACTCTCGGAACCAATCCATCAGTCTAGATTACCACACGACGGGAGGGAATGAAAGTGGAGGAACTGACCTAGATCACCACCATCCCTCGCACTCGAACAATCACTTTCAGTCCTCGCCAAATCTGCAAACGCTTTCGGCAAATCTTGCTGATCCTTGATCTTGTCTACATGACCCTTCAAGATCTCTACCGCCTCTTCCTTAGACCTCGTAATGTTTTGTTCTTTCCAACTTGAAGGTCTCCTCGAACCTGAATGTTTGACCAATAAATGACTCGCTCTAACTTTGTTCGTTCCTCCTTTCTCTTCTGATTTTGAACCAGAGGAAGCAGAAGAGCCTTGAAGGTATTGAGCACCGGGGAGTTGGGAGAGGTCAGAGTCTGCGAGGGAGGGGGGAACTTCCCAGAGTGATTCTTGTGAAGAAGGGTTGTAGAAGTAGGCTCGCTTGCGTGAGTTGCTGAAGCGGATCTCTGTGGCTCGGTAAGAGGTAGTCAGCTCACAGTGGGGGGGAGAGAAGAGGGGAGTTAGGAGATGTGACTTTACCCCACGATGAATTCTAACAAGGGGAGGAAGGAGGAGGTTAGCTCGCGATCTAGTGAGAGAATCATATGAGTCTACTCACGTCTGACATGTTATTCGAGTTGATCTAGTTTGTGTAGGAGTGAGAGGAAGAAGAGCAAAAGGGATTCAATATTCATTCATCAACTTTGAACCTCGATCAATCACTCTCAATTCGGATCAAGCAGGAGAGTAGGAGGGATAAGGGCGATGGCTAAACCCAATTCAACAACGTCAAGTCCAACCAACAAGAATCTAGTCCCGGTCGCGATCGTTTCTTGTTGTACTTCAGAGATCCTCCTCCCTTACGCTCAACAGATCATACAGTGAGTCTACAATCTCTACCTTATACACTAGACCATGCACTGACACGCTCGGTGAGTTAGATCACTACAAGCATTACATCCTCAAACTCAGGTACGAAATTCCCTCTCGCCCTCTCTCACTTTCTCTTCTCTCCTGACCCGCCGATTCAAACATACAGCTCGTAATAACATGTATAACTCCAACCTCTCATTCAATTCCGATCAACCCTTTCCTCCCACCCCAACAATTCCTATCCTCTCTCCCTTCTTTCGTCAGACGCCCCACCCGTCCCGCTTCAACCCTCTGGCAATCATCGACTGGAATGCTCAAGGCGATCAGGTTGGCGAGGAGGAGATTGGTCGAAGGTCCACTGGCGGGGGCGGGAGGAGAGGGAAGAGCTCAGTTACCGAAATATGTGGTGGTCGTTTCGGGAACGGATGTTGAGAATCAGGGAGGTGAAGAGGTGTGCTGGGAGGATGAAGAGAACGAGGGGGATTGGGAGACACTTGCTAAGAACTTTACAAAGGTGAGCTACTCGTTCTCTCTGTCATCGATCCGGATGGAGAATCGATTACGAAATGATGACTTCGCAGGGTAATCATTGCACGACGCTCTTCTCACTCATCTCGCTCGGATCAACACCGAACCTCGAGCTGTTCTGGAAAGAAGTTAGACGCGCTCAGCCTTCTCGAGACCTCGCTGCAACTAACGCTATTTGATCCCTCTGTAGTCCTCTGGTCGATTCCCTCCTCATCTCATCTACAATTCAACCGCCTCGACTATTCCACCTGGTTTCTCATTCCCTCTCGTCGCACCATCGCACGCTTGTTTCCTCATAGGTTTCTACAATGCGAATCGACCATCTCAAGCTCTTCCTCCCTCGAATGGCGCTGCTACAGCTAGTCCGCAATCGCAGCCGATCAGCGCATCGACACCGAACTCGACCACGACAAACGCGAATGCGAAGAGACCTGCACCCGCAAGTCCGGTAATCAACAACAATCAAGCCAAGAAATCGAAACCGAATCCATCTTCTACTTCTTCGACGACTCCTGCACTCCCTGCAAACTCTCCTCCAAATCCAGCTGGCGCTTTCCTTACCGGTAACCGTATTCAACAGCAGCCAACCCCACCGAACTCGACTCGACCAACGAATTCGACCGCTCCTCCTTCAATCAATCAATCCCCTTTACAACAACGAAACGGTTCACCTTCGATGCCACCCGCTCTACCTTCCTCCTTCACGAACGAATCCTTGCAGCGTTACATCGAGGAAATGAAAGCTGTCGCAGCAAGAACGGGTCAACCTCCTCCCTCTGCTCAAGATATTCAGAATGCCGCCATGGCAGCTTATCAAAACGCTCAACGTTCCGCTTCCGGTTCTTCACTCTCCCTTCAGACTCCTCGATCGAATGGAGGAGGTACGAATCTTCCAACTCCGACGAGTGCACAGAATTTCCCGAGGGAGATCAGTCAGTTGACTCCTCAACAGATTCAAGCACTCCCGAGTATTCCGCCCGAGATGAAGGTCAAAATTGAGGCGCATTTGGAGTTGATTAGGAATAAGGTCAAGACTGGAATTATGGCGGAAGATGAAGGGCAGAGACAGGTTAAAAGGTTACAAGACCTGGCTAATCAGTGCGTAACATCTTGTCCCCACCGGTCCCTGCGCGAGGGAGTCTGATGGTGCTCGAATGTTGCGGCAGTCAACGATTGAAGATGCATCAACACGAATTGGCGAAACAACAGCAGATTCAAAATCAGAATCAGTCGCAACAACAGCAACCTTCTGGATTAGGGTTGAACATTTCACCTCAACTCGCTCATTCTCGTCAACCTTCTTCCACTCCCTCGCAACCTCAGCAACAGCAGCAGAATCCTCAGCAGTATCAGAATCAGAATCAACCTCAACCTCCTCAACCAAAGAGACAAGATTCTTTACCCAACAAACCGATCTGGAGAGGAGCGATCTCTTGGGCATTGACGGAAGCTTCGGGAGCTAGGAAAGAGTTTACGATTTATTGTGAAGCTGCACCAATGCAATCTTCCGCTGCACGAGAACTGTACGTCTCTCCCTCTCTCTCTCACCCTCCTCACCTCGAGCTAACGTCCCTCAACATATGTTTCTATAGAGCGGAAGTACAACTCCCAGCGACGTTCCGAATCAATTCTTTATCTCAATTGAAAATGCCCGTCTTACAAGAACTCGCTTCGAAACATACTCTACCAGCAATCAGTCTCACTCCATTATCAAACTCGGTGTTGCCTCCGGAGTTGGTCGAGAAACAGAAACAGAATGGACATAACAACGAAGCGTTGTATACAATGTTTGCTCAATCTATTGAACATCGCTCGAATGTGCGTTCACTTCTCTCCCTCGATCTTTCGACTATCAAGCTGAACTGATGCAGAAGTTGAATTGCTCACAGTGCGGGATTGTTCGATTCTCTGGATCTCCGAATGGACTCGTATTAGTAGCAGTTCCTAATCAAAACAAGCTCCTCGCGATCGTCTTCGCCAAGATACCTTTACCGCCCGAATGGGCTCAATCCTCTTCCTCCACCAGCTCTTCCAACCCCCAAACTCAATCTCAACAACACAGTCGAACCTCGACCGCTCAATCTCAAGCTCCTCAACGTCCTCCGAGTTCTCAATCCCTCGCACCACCTCCCCAACAGCAACAGCAATCCGGAATGTTTTCTTCCCCCGCCTCTTACCCTCTCTCGCTACCTCCTAATCAACCCCCTCCTCATTCCCCTTACCTCGCCCAACCTTTCGCAGGTGCGAATCAGAATCAACCCTACCCTCAGCAACAGCACTTCAATAATTACGCTCAACCTCCCCCACAGCAAATTCAACAGCAACAGAATCAAGCGCCAAGTCAGTTCCCGCAAGGTGGAGTAGCGGGAATGGATTTTGCTGAATTACAGAAACTGTTGGGTGCCGATCAATTGAACGCTATCATGAGTGGTATATGATCAGACTCTCTCTCTCAGTCGTTGTCGGAGGGCGGGGTACTCAGTGAGGAAGGGAGGGAGGGAAAAGTCATGCAGTTTTGTTAACGTTAATACCCTTTAATTTCTCGAGTTCTATCCTCTTTCACTGCTCTACTCTACTTGCCCTTCTCTGTTGTCAGTCAGTATATCCGTTGTCACCCCCCTCGATTTCCTAGCTTGCAAAGATTCCCCCTCTCGTTCTCGCTGTCGACTCGTCGCAAGAAACAGGACGATTTCGCTTCGAAACTCGAGAAAAGTGCTTCAGACGAAGAGCGCTCCTCGGCCTTGAATAGCCCAGTCTGTGAATGAGTGAACAAGTCCAGTAACATTGGACTAGCAAGATTTGAAGTAGCTCGTCTCTCTGCGAAACCTCTTTCCCCTTTCTCCGCTCACTTCTCAATCGCGCTTCTCCTCTCGCTTCTACCAGCATGTACGTACTTCTGAGTACTAGTCTCTCTAGATCCATTCGCGAAACTTGTCCCGCTTGCTTCGCTCGCTCCTCTCCAGTTTCTTGATCAACTCAGAACTGACGCTCCCTCTCTCTCTCGCAGGTCCAAACTACCTTATGCAGAGAATGAGAAAGCTTTATGCTTCCATGGACCTTTGATGTACGAAGCCAAAGTACGCTTTCTCCCTCTCTCTCTCTCAACTTCGCTCCCCATAGCTAACTCGCGTTTCTCGTCTGTCTTTCTCGCCCCCATAGGTATTGAAAGCAGAGATGTGGACAAAGTTATCAAACAAGAATGGTGCGATCGGTCCTCACTATTTCGTTCATTACAAAGGATGGAAACAAACGTACGTCTTCTCCCTCCTTTCCCTCGTTGTCTCGCTGATAAAGGAGTGATGTTTAGATGGGATGAGTGGGTACCTGAAGAACGATTGAACAAGTACAATGAAGAGAATATAAGGAAACAGAAAGCGTTGATCGAGCAACAACGAGCGAGGGACGCGGCGGAACGAGAAGCGCAGAAATTGATCGAGGCGGAGAACGCGAGGCGGGCTGCGGCGGGAGTAGTAGTCGCTGGAGCTGGGGGTGGGGGAGGTGCGCTGGCGGGAATGACGGGTGGTGCGGGAATGCCAGTGGGTGCGGCAGCGACTGTTAGGAGGGAAGAGGGAAAGAGAACGGTCAAGAGAGGGAGGGAAGGTGAAGGAGTGAGTCGACACGCTCTCCATCTATCCTGACGAGACGTTGATGGAGTAACTGAAAGCGACTCGCAGGAGGAAGAGTACATGAAGCGACACGAAGTCAAGATTTCGATTCCTGATAATCTGAAAGTTCAGCTCGTCGACGATTGGGAGGCGATCACAAAGAATCAACAGGTGAGCCTCGCATTCCTCTCCCCTTCATACGCTCGCTGCTGATATTGGAGATGCGTGATCAGCTCGTTCCCGTCCCACGCACACCGAATGTCGATACGATTCTCGATGAATGGCTCAAATACCTCCAGAACGAAGAAGATGACAAACGACGGTACGCGAATGATCCAAATCCAGTCTCCTCACTCCATCAGACTTACCCGATCCGTTGGCGTACAGACTCGCCGCCGAAGTAGCAGCAGGTTTGGGACTTTATTTCAACAAAGCGTTAGGAAACAACTTGTTGTATCGATTTGAGAGGGGTCAATACCAAGAACAGTACAAGAAGCTGCAAGGGACTGATAAACAGATGAGTTCGGTTTATGGCGGTGAACACTTGCTACGGTTATTTGGTGAGTTCTCGTGTTGCTCGTACACTCTCGCCAGATTCGAGCGTTAATGACCGCGGCAAGCTCACAGTGAACCTACCTGAACTACTCGCTGCTACTTCACTCGATCCGGAATCGATGGGAGTACTCAAAGAGAACATGGTGCAATTCTTAGCGTGAGTTTCTTTCGTCTCTCTCAGCTCGTTTGGCTAAGCTGAGGGAACGCGCAACTCTCACAGATGGATGGACTTGAATCGAAGAGTGTTGTTTGTGAAAGAATACATCGGAACGAGTTCAGGTTATCAAAACAACAACCGAGGTTGAACCCGTTTCTGCAGTTTCTCATTGGTCTCTCTCTACTCTCTAGTTGTAATCATTACCATTTCGAGTTCAGGTATCAATGCATTGCGTGAGAGGGGTATCAAAGAGCTAGTTGAGAGTTTGTAAGCCATTCGACAGAGGCATCTTCCAAATGATCGTCGAAATCACCGATCAGATTGTGTCGGTTCGCTTTGAGATGTGTTCGGATGGACGAGAGGGAGGTAGGATCGCTCAGTATGAGTGTAATCGAGGAGGAGGGAGACCAGGAGGAGGACGAGTGGAGATAGGGCTGCGAGGCAAGAATGAGAAAACAATCAGGACGAATTCGCATGATCGTTTCGATACTTCACTCACGACGTATGGCATTTCTGTCGAGTTCAGCTTCTCGTTGTCAATCTGTCGATCGTGATTTTGATCAGCATTCAGCGAGAAGAAAAGAGCAGAAACGAATTTTAGCGAACCATCAAGACGACCGCATTCGGATTCTCCTTCTTGATAGTATCTGCCACCTTGCTCAATCCTAGTGGTACAGTCGAGTCCCCTATCCGTTCATTCGCGACGTACAACCCCAAGATCTCTTTCCCTTGTTTCTTGACATGTAATTCTGCCTGTTTCTCCTCGTCAACACCTCTGACTACCTCCAATATGGTCTAGAGAGTAGGACGTACTAGTTGTAAAGCTACTTCCATCATTGCACTCGACTCTGTCCAGTGATGAAGGAGTGGAATCGCATCCGAGATGGAGGTGGAACTGCCGATGAGCAGACCACAGACTGTTTGCGTTGGGTGCTTGGCGGCGTGTAGGATAGGTAATGTACTCGCTCGCGAGGAAAGAGTGTAAGAAGACATCGGTTTTTGAAACTTGGTCGGAAATGTGAGAAAAGGATGAGAGAAACGATTTCGCAAGGTTGCTGAAAGTCACTCGCGATGATTGTGAGGAGGAGAGGTACAAAGATTATCGATTGCAAAGTATACGGAAAAGGTAAGCTAACGTCGACCAGTAGTGAATTGCGCTTCGTAGGCGGCGAGAGCAGCTGTGCAAACGGTTCATCCCCTTCTACTGTCAGTGTTTGAGCCAGAAGTAGAGATACAGACGTTCTCACCTGTCTTGAATACAACTGTGACACTGTGCGAAGCAGTTCGGAATTCCTGTGGAGAATGAAAGATGGAAATTAGTTGCGATCGTACGAAATCGTCGGAACTCGTTTTAAGACGCACCCAACGAGATCCAGCTATCGGAATCCAGTGATTGCGGAGATGACGTTGCTTCGAGATCTCTTCGTGCTTGGGTAATTTCTATAGGGATAGCGAGGTCAGATCAGCGTAAGCACCCTTCGCGAGCAGGTCAAACGAAAAGCTTACCTTGCAGTGGACCTGATTCACGACTCGAACGAGGTCAGCGAGTCGAGAGAGAGGCAGGAGAGACGTTCGTCTGACTGACCTTGCAGTAAGCGTGACCCATCCCGTCTTCGGCGACGAGCGTGCGCTGTACACCAATTTGGAGAGTATCGTGAAAGTCCTTCAAAGCGAGGGAGAATTGTAGTTCCTGAGGCCGACGCCGCGATGATGGTCAGTTCACGCTATTCTATCATCGCCGTATCGAGACGCACCTTGAGTAAACCGATAAGTTCCTTTTCGACAGGTGAGTCCTGGACTCGAGTTTCGCTCGCGGGTGGTTGAGACGGAGTTCTCCCTCTTCGAATTCCTCCAGAGTATGGATCGTCGTCAATTTGCATATCTCTGAGAGATCCAGTCGACCTGGGTCGCTGCATCGTTGCAGGTGGAGCTAGCTCATTGCGACGACTTTGCGATCCTGAGTTCGAGAAAGCAGGCGCTTCTCGTTCGTCAGGTCGATTGAAGTACGACGAGTCGAAGCCTGATGCGGACGTGACTGAAGGATATCGACCGGATCCAGAGGAAAGAGAGGAGCGGTGAACTTGAGGAGGAGCGGGAGAGGATCTCATCGAAGGGAAAGCAGGTCGAGTATTGTCTCCAGCTGAAGCGCGACGAGGCACAGCTTCTTCGAAAGAGAGATCTGTTGCTACTCCAGTACCTGCGGTAGAATCTGCGATCGCGGTGAAAGCGTCGTCGTCGTCGTCCTCCATTTCGTTTCCTCCTCCTCGATCGTCTGCGAGCACTTCCTCGTAGTTGTCCATGTAGTGAGGGTCTCGATACCCTTGAGATCGAGACGAAGGTGGAAGAGACGGACGAGCGTAAGATTGATCCCGGTTGTATTGACGGGGAGAAGCGGTTTGTTCTCGTCGTTGAGCAGGGACTGGAGGAGGAGGCATCATTCTCGATGCAGGGGATCGTCGATCTTCTTGTGGGATACCTCCTCGAGATGAAGGTCGATTGATAGGAATCGCACGAAGGAGAGCCCCGTTGGCATTCGAAGGAGGAGGTAAAGGAGAACGTCTGTCTCGAAGTGAAGGAGCAGGCGTGACAGCGTCTGGTGCTTCGGATCCATTGAACTCCTCTACCTCGTTCGCACCGAATGATACGGCTCTTCGTCGAGTGGGAGGTTTCCAGTCCGATAAATCGGTTCCGACAGCCTAAACCCGATCAAAATGCGAAACTCAATAGAAACCTCGTTTGATGACTCTGAAGAGAGCTAGGACTCACGGTACTGACGACCGTACTGACTTGAGTCTCGACGATAGTCTCCTCGTCGTCGTCTTCACTCGGATAGAACGTCTCTTCTCTCAATCTTGAAGGTCCATTCCCTTGCGAAGTGCTTCCTGGTCGATAGTAGCTTCTTTCATCTCGATCATCTACGCATCAAGGGATTAAGTATGGGTCAGAGAGCTTGACCGCGGATTGTCCGACGAAAGGAGAGAGAGGAAGAAGGGAACTGACAACGATTCGAAGGAGGTCCAGGGGAGTTCCTTCTTTCCGCATATCTAGACATAGTCACGATCTCGAGAAGCAAGAGCGTTGAGATAGAAACGAAGCGAAGAGAAGGAGAGTGTCGGCCTGAGAAAGAGGAAAGTGAAGCGAAACCTGCTCTTCAAATTTGCAGACTTCTCCGATTTGGCCGCGGACCTCTCATTTTTTAGCGCCTCGAACGTCGCCTTGACAGGCGAGGGTCGCTATGGTATCGACGGAGTAGTCTCGAGGAAGCCTGAATGAGGAGGAACAGACGAGACGAAAGAATCGGTGCGAAGGTTGCGAAATTTTGCTCTCCCTCTCTCTCTCTCTCTCTTGCCTTGCACTCAAAGTATCTTCTGCTCGCTTGAAGACGTAGTAATGAATGCCTTTCCTCCGGTGCCGCACATATGGATTCGAGAACTCAACCGAATCCACTCCTTCCTGCGAAGTCGACCCCTCTCTTCCGACCACGTCTCAACTTCTTCCCACTGGGACTCGAGAGCTGCTGGAGAGCTAAAGTAAACTCGTAAGTACTCCTCAAAGCTGCCCGCAAACTGTTCAAGCTAACGTGGATACTTAATTAGGGCTTCATCAAAATTCGTCTTTCTTCCACTCTCTCGATCTCAGACAACCTCTCTAAGCCTCTAGAATAGCTCGTAAGCTCTCAAACGCTGTGTCTGATCTTCTTGAGCTGCTACTCACGTCTAGTGAAATGAACGAAAGACGGAAGCTGATTCATACCCCTCTCTGGCTAGGCATGTCGGAAACGAGAAGCAAGGCAGCGGAGCAGAGTGGAGTCGCAATGACTAGAAGATACATACATCAGCTCCCCTTCCTCTCCGCTGGTTCGACTTTCATTTTCGCCCTTACCCTCCTCGCTTCCCTTCATGCAGCTGGACTCTTCCTCTTCACTAGAGGATTCCTCCTCACTCGACAGACCATCTCACGAGTCAACCAATGTAACCCTATCGCCGAATCCGGAAATCTCGACCCTTCTTGCTCCCTTCATCCAACTCATTCGAAACTCGTCTTCCTCGTAGTCGACGCTCTCCGCGCCGACTTTGTTCTTCCCGTCAGCCACGATCGCGACTTTGCAAACCACGTCACCTTCCCTTACGAAGAATCACTACGGGATCCAACTCGCTCCTTCCTCTCTCACTTCATCGCCGATGCACCGACTACAACTCTCCAACGCTTGAAAGGTCTCACCACTGGATCATTACCTACCTTCATCGACATGGGAAGTAACTTTGCTGGAGAACGAGTTGATGAGGATAATTGGCTATGGCAGGCAAAGAGAGCAGGAAAGAGAATCGCGATGGTCGGAGATGAAACTTGGCTCAACGTGTTTCCACAGGGGAAGGGAGGAGTATGGCAAGAAGGGAATGTCAAACCTTACGACTCGTTCGACGTCGAAGATCTCGATACGGTAGACGCTGGTGTTCGACAACACTTGCTTCCTCTCCTCGACCAACCGCAAGATTGGGATATCGTCATCGCTCACGGTCTCGGAGTAGATCACGCCGGACATCGATTCGGTGCGGATCACCCGGAAATGACTAGGAAGTTGAAGGAGACGGATCAATTAATGAGGGACATCGTAGAGAAGCTGGACGAGGAGACCTTGCTCGTTGTTATCGGAGATCACGGGATGACAGATCGAGGTGACCATGGTGGAGATACGAGGGAGGAAGTCGATGCTGCATTATGGGTTTACTCAAAGGCGAAGGAACCCCTCATCGACTCGACTTGGTTCGATCACCCACTTTCCTCTTCCAACCACGCTCTCTCCGCTCTCTCCGCCCAAGCCGAAACCTCGATTGAACTCGGTGATCGCTTCGAATCCGATTGGCCAGCCAAATCACTCGCAACTCATCGTTCTGTTAGTCAAATCGACCTCGTTCCCACCCTTTCCCTTCTGCTCGGCCTCCCCGTTCCCTTCGGCAACCTAGGTCTTCCTATACCTGAGCTCTTCTTCCGCTTGTCGTCCCTTCCCATCGCCCCTACTCCAGTCGAAGAGGAGAAGAAAACGAAACGAGGATTATTCGGAATCGGTCGACCCTCACATCCAGAACTTCGCGATCACGAAACCCTCTCTCCCCTTCAAACCCTTCTCCAAGCGACCCTGATTACCTCTTCCCAGCTCTCTGACTACCTCCTAACCTACACCTCGACTCCCTCAGGCAAAGATCTCCTCCCCGCGATGCCTGAACTTTCTTTCGTCCTCTCGATCGCTCAAGCTGCCTACAAAGGCGCGCACGCTCCAGGCCACAACCGAGAAGAGATGGAACTGAGAGCTTTGGAGAAGTTCCGGACGTTCGAAAGGAAAGCCAGGGAGAAGGCTAGGATCGTTTGGGCGAGGTTCGATCGAGTATTGATGGGAGCTGGATTAGCTGTATGGGTCGGAAGTTTGCTAGTAGGAGTCAAGATGACGAGAGCGACGAGGAAAGGACCTGTCGCCAGATCTATCCTCGGCCGAGGTGTCGAAGGAGGATTCGTCGGATTCGTGATTTCACTCTTCCTTTCGATCTTTGGAGGTTTCCGCCAGTACGGAGGAGTCGGTCTACGAAGTATCGCCTTCACCACGGCACTGGCCGCAGAAGTTGCAATCATCCTCGCCCCGACCCCCTCGACCAACTCTCGATCTTCCCGTTTCCTCAGTCTCGTTTCGCCTCGCCAAATAGTCCACCTTTTTCCCCTCATCGCGCACGCTGCACTCTTTGCGTCAAACTCGCTCACCGTATTCGAAGATTCGGCTGTTCTTTTCCTCCTCAGCTCCCTCCTCCTCGTCACCCTCGTTCGAGCTTTCGCCGCACCCCAAGCTCGACTTCGAAACCGTCTCATCGGCTTCTCGGTCGCTGCACTCGTGTGTGTCAGACTCATGGCATGGAGCACGATCTGTCGGGAGGAACAAGTTCCGAGATGTCGCCCTACATTCTACCTCTCCGCCGGTTCGACTCAAGCCAACATTGCGCTCGCTCTTGCCGGACTCGCAGCCCTCTTCCTTCCAACCCTCCTTCGATCGTCTCTCGCCATCTCCAAGTCGGACGAAGGTCTCGCTCCATTCTTTATCGGAGGCAGTGTTCGAGCACTTCTGGTAGCTGGATCCGCGTATTGGGGAGTCGACTCGATGATCTCGGCACTATCCCTCACTGGGGACAGTGCCCTCCTCGCGGTTCTCGTCAAGTCCGGTCTCGCTCGAGTCGTGATCGTAGGAGCGATTTTGACGGCAACTCTCGTTTGGAGGCTCTCACCACTCTGCATTCGAATCCAACACAACAAGATCCAGAACGCAGATGGGTCCGCCGTTCGAAACCAGATCAAAGTGATTGGATTCGCAAACGCACTCGGATCGACTTACCTCTTGTTCTTCTCTGCCGCCTTCACCCTCCTCTTCCTCGTCTCACCTCCTCCCGCTCAAATCGTTCTCTCCCTACATCTCATCGTCATTCTCTGCCTCCTCGAGATCTTCGACTCTGAGCGAGATGTTCGACATGTCACCTCGGCTCTCACAACGACGAATTCGATCGAAGCTTTCCTCAACAACGAACTTCCTCCTGCACCTCCCCACATCGGTCCCAACTTCCTTCAACTCTCTACTCTCGCATTACTCGCTCACCTCTCCTTCTTCTCAACGGGTCACCAAGCCGTCCTCTCCTCGATTCAATGGTCGAGCGCATTCATCGGTTTCCCAACTCTCACTTACCCCTTCGCACCGATCCTCGTCGTTCTCAATACCCTCTCGTCACATATCCTCACGGCACTATCGATTCCCCTCTTCGTATTCTGGAACATCTCCCCGAAACTAGCAGATCAACCTCCTCTCGTCACCGGTCGACACTTACTTCGATCTGGAGCACTTTACTCGACCTACCTGACCGTCGTCGGACTCTCCTCAGCAGTATGCTCAGCGTGGTTGAGGAGACATTTGATGGTGTGGAAGATTTTCGCACCTAGGTTCATGTTAGCAGGAGTGACGATCTTGGTGTCGGATCTCGCACTGGTGGTGTTTGCGATGGCATGGGCAGCTAGAGGAACTTTATCAAAAGCTAGGAAATCTCTAGGGACGAGAGTAGCAGAATAGACGAGTATGTTTTGATCAAAATAAATATAGAATTTCCGCAATCCTCTTTTCGCTTTCGTTCTCACTTCAAACGTATTGCTCAGATTCCGCTTCCGAATCTACTTCTTCTTGTCCTTCCTTTCCCTCTGAATCTCCGTCTGCGTCCTCTTCTCGCAACGTAGTGACCTCCCTATTCGCAGCCGTCACTTCCCCTCCACATCTCAGACACTCCCAACTCTCCTCTGCTTCCTCCTCACAACTCGCCAAACTCCCAACGATACAATAATAACAATACCGACACCCATTCCCACAATCAGCGACGTAAGGAATTTTGACTGTCGTATCCTGATTCGTTTGCGATGCGTGAGAAGTGTTCAGGAGGGAAGCGGAAGGGTTTGTTGGATCTGCGATTGAGGATGAGGGGAGGTGGGTCGGAGGAGAATTCGAACGCGCATAACAGATGGGGCAGGTTGTGGAGGGGAGGAAATGATGGGAACCTTTTTGTCTATTTGACGGGGAAGCCTTCGAGGATGAGTTGGCGAGGGAGGATAGACCTAGTGTTGAGGCGAGAGGTGCGGGGAGAGAAGTGGCGAGCGCTCGGAAGGTACGGGATTTGGAAGCGCGTGATGTGAGGGCTTTCGAGAGTCGAAGACGAAGTTTGTGTAGATTGATCAAAGGCATCAGGAATAAAAGGAATTCCTGTCAACACCGCTTTCAACTTCAGCTCTGTCAGATAGATCTGAGAAGCGAAATGGTGCTCACTGTGAACGCTTCCCAAACGAGTTGACGATTCAAATATTCGAAACTAACGTTTGGTGTGACACTCCTCTGAGCGTACACCAATCTCATCTTGAGCACCCGATCGACAAGCGTAC
>Ga0308169_10000872_pt1 | contig 38949 bp, 61 predicted proteins | sample PhyBR1_2_FD_202139 | JGI IMG/M metagenome (GOLD analysis project Ga0308169, IMG submission 202139) | Phyllosphere microbial communities from UC Gill Tract Community Farm, Albany, California, United States - DLSLSB.R1 | ecosystem: Host-associated > Plants > Phyllosphere > Unclassified | place...
GCGGACGCTACAGGACCTCATTCGTGGTCTGCGGGCGCACAAGGCGTCGTCAAAAGCGCAGGAAGATGCGTTTATCCAAGAAGCGATGATCGAGATACGCGAGGAGCTCAAGGGCAAGGACATGGCGCTCAAGGCCGAGGGCATGATCAAGATGTGCTATGTGCGGGATGTCCTCTCTGGTCTGTGGCAGAGCTGATGGCAGCTGATGATGCTGTACCCGATCCCGCCTCCTCCGGGTTTTGCGTTCCATGTGGTCGAGGTCATGAGCTCACCGCGGTACCATCTCAAACGTGAGCTGCTGCACACCGGCGCTAGACCCAGCTGACGCCAGAATTGGGGTACCTCGTCGCTCCTATGGCGATACGGAGGAGGTGGTATTGACGGTCAACGGCATCAAGAAGGTGCGCCAACCGTTTGGCGGTCGTCGTTGCTCATAAGCAGGACCTGCTGTCCCCGCATCTGCCGCTACCACCCCTCCCCCTCTCCGCTCTCCCGCACTTGCTCTCCCTATCTCCCTCGCTATCCCATACGCTTCACCCGGATCTCATCCATCTTCTCACCCATTCCTCGCCCCGGATACGGAAACGTGCGGTCCTCTGTCTCCTGCCATGCTGGGAAGCCTTTCCCGAAGGCCTCCGCGAGGGATTCCCCAGATTACGCGAGAGACTGCTGGACGAGGACCAGGGAGTGGTCGGCGCGACGGTGGGAGTGGTCATGGAGCTAGCGCGGCGGCAGGGTGGCCGCATATACCTCCCGCTGGCGCCTGAACTTTTTGGCATTTTGACGGGGAGCACGAACAATTGGATGCTTATCAAGGTGGTCAAGCTGGTGAGTGTCCAATGGGCGAAGTAAGCTGACGCCAGTTCGCCATCCTCACACCGCTTGAGCCAAGGCTCGTACGAAAGCTTTTGACGCCAATCACTTCCCTCATCTCGTCGACGTCGGCTATTTCTCTGCTCTACGAATGCGTGCGGACGTGCATCGTGGGCGGAATGCTGGATCCGGATAGACCGGAGGGCGAAGCGCTGGCACGGGTATGCGTGGAGAAGCTGGGTGGGTATCTGCGGGACGAGGGAGGTGACCAGAACCGTGAGCTGCCCCTATCATCTGCATTGCTAGGTCCTGGCGCTCATCCCAGTGCGGTACATCGCTCTACTGGCCATGGTGAAGATTACGCCGACGCATCCACAGATGGTCGCAGAGTACCAAGAGGAGATCCTGGAAAGTCTGGATGACCCGGACGTGTCTATCCGGATAAGAGCTCTCGAGCTGGTCGCATCTATGGTGAGCTCACCCTCCCTCATGATGGTAACTCATGCCCAGGTCGACGAGCGAAATATCCAGGCAATAGTAGACCGACTCCTCGCGCATCTCGCCCCGCCTGAGAACGCCTCGGCTGCTCTTCCTTCCGCCGCTGCTTCACTTGCTGCGCTTTCTAACTCGGGACAAGCTGCCACCCAAGATCCGTCCACGACCTCGGCATCGGTCTCACTTTCGCCCGCATACCGCCTTCTCCTGACACAACGCCTTCTCGCAATCATTACGCACGACACATACGTGAACATCACCGACTTTGAATGGGTCGTGTCGGTCCTGGTGGACGTTGCATACGTGAGCAATGTGAACGTCGGGGCGCGAATCAAGGAGATTCTGCTGGACGTTGTCGGGCGAGTGCGCAGCGTGCGACCGTTCGCAGTCAAAGTCCTTGAGAAGGCGTTGAACGATGAGGGCCTGAGAGAGAAGGCTAGGGAGAAGACCGGCGAGGACGGGTTAATTGAGGCTGCTGTGTGGATATGCGCGGAATATGCCGGGTACATCGTCGCTTCCTTCCGTTGGACCGTGGCTGATCGTAGCGAGCTGGCATCGCCCCTTACGGCCATATCCTCCATCCTCTCCCCAGACCTGCAAGCCGCCACACCAGAGCTCCTGTCCATCTCCATCCAGTCTGCAGCGAAGATCTTCGGCCACTACGCCGCACAGGTCTCTGGCTCTTGGTCCCTCGAACAACACGGCGAGCTGAAGAACCTCGTCGTTTCGGTGAAGTCGGGCGTTGCACCCCTGTCAACACACACCGAGATCGAAGTGCAGGAACGAGCGTTCGAGCTCGTCCAGCTCTTGAACTTTATCGACGCCGATCTGCGTAATCACCAACCGCCCAAATCGAGCGATACAGAGATTGACGTTCCAGCCGTCGAGGGTGGCTTTGAGGCGGATGACGCGGACAACAAAGATGCTGACACAAATCCGCCATACCCGAAATCGCTGTTCCTCCTTCAGCCGCTCTTCACAGCGTACGAGCTCAACGCCGTGGCGCCTCAAGCACAGTATGCCGTCCCGATACCGGAAGGTCTGGATCTGGATCGCGACTTTGTACCTGGCGGAGGCTTCCCTGCGGATCTGGACCGTGATGAAATGGAAGAGGGGAGCGAGGAAGAGGACCAGCAGCAGGGCGCGTTTGATCTGGGCACAGGCGGTGGTAAGGGGATGGAAGAGCTGCGGAGGGTGTTGCGGGAGCAGGAGAGGGAGGACAAGGAGCGGAGGAAGGGCAAGAAGAGCAAAGGCAAGGGCAAGAAGGTCGAGGGGGAGGTAGCCAGCCCCGAGGAGCGGGCCGATAAAGAGCGGGTGAGTGCTGTCAATACGCTCATGGCGACGAACGAGTTGTATGGCTGACTGGCAGAGGAAAGCGGCGCGGCGGCAGAGGGCGAAAGATGACCCGTATTATCTTTACGATGAGAAGGATGATCGGAAGGCCGAGATGGACGACGTGGACGATATACCGATCGTGCGGCTAGATGACAAGGACTTGCAGCTGGACGGTGAGTTTGTAGCCGGTCTTAACATTCGGTCATGTCGGAGGAGGTATGCTCACTCACAGATGAGCCCGAAGCACCACGCCCTCCCAGGTCCAGCACAAAACAGTCCCGTCCAATCGATTTCGACAGATCAGGCGAGATGCCCGAAGGCGCCCGTACGGTATCTCCATCACCATCTACCGACTCTACGACAAAGAACGGGCTGGCAGCGGTGAACCCGCTTGACCACCCGCCGGGATCTCAGCGATCCAGCCCCATCTCGAGCCGATTTGAGGAGTACAAGGTGGAAGGCGAGGACGAAGGCAGGGGCGAGAATGTGGAAACGGTGCAGGCGGTCAATGCCGCGGACATACCGGCCGCGAGCGATGGGATCGAGGTGATCCGGATCAAGCGGAAGAAGAAGAAGGCGGACGGGTCGGGGAAGAAGAGGGATAACGTGTAGGCGGGTGATGTATGGTTGCATGCATGCTCTGCCTGCATAAGGCGTCATAGCTGTCTCGGCTGGTCTTGCGACTAGAGAGTGAGACGTTTGAGCATCTCACGACACGACGACAGCTCGAAGAGCTGTTGAGTGAGGGGAGAGATGCTTACGTAACCCCCCAGTCCCGGTCCAGTCAACCGGGTCAGATGTTGTCGACCTAACGGCACCTTGTCTGCTTAACGATTCCTCATAAATCTCCCCCCTTCGCTGCTGACGCTCTACATTCGACCAGGAGAAGCAGGCAGGATGGAGGCTTCGATAAGGGACAACAACATTAAGCGTGGGTGACCTGCCACCTGAGCTTCGGCATGGCTTACCGGCAGACTTCCTGCGGATGCTGCAATGCGCCAGCAGGTTCGGGGACGACCTGCACATGCATGCCCATAAGGAGATGGTAGGTGTCCTACAACAATTTCCCAAAGACTGGGAGCGGTCGAAAATCGCTACAAGCAGAGTGGGGACTGAACTGACCCGCAGTGGGAGTTCGCCGTGACCAACTCGACCAAATCCGCTTTCTTCATTGCCAAGCTCAAGCCGCCCTTCTTCTCGAGATTCAAGCCTTTGGGGGAGACGAACGTCGAGAAGAGACGGGGAGTGCGGTGTCAGCTGTACGCGAAGGTGGGTCGGAAGCGGCCCTCTTCATCAAGATACACCTTACTGGACTCCATTGCGTCGACATAACGGGGACCCTGTCGGATCCAGGGGGCTGACAGTAGTCGGTGCTTGCCGTGCTGGGCAAGGCCACGTCCGCGGCCATGGTCGAGCGCATAGACCTGAAGATCATTGATAACGAGAACGCTTTGCGCAAGAAGCGCAAGAGGCAGAGGTCGGAGACGCACACGCCGCGGGAGGAAGACGAGTATGAGCAAAGCGATGATGATGCGGGAGGTATCGAGGCAAAGCTGCAGATCAAGCTCGTTTGCAGACATGGTATGTCTGCTCCAATCCTATCCCCACCCTAGATTCAAGTTTCCCCTCCGGCGCTCTTCTCCAAGGCCTCTGACCGACCGCAGGCGTGATCAAGCGGCACTCACTACACGTCGGAACGTCCGAGTTCCTCCGCGCCGAAGTCGATCCAAACTCAACACCATCCAGCTTTCAGGTCTCCGCCCGATCCCTGCGCGACTTTCTGGACCACTTTTCCGCCGCCACACCGGGGTTCGAACGGAGCCACGGCGGTATACCCCCTGACCCCCACCTCGGATGGATGATGGGCAAGAAGCAGATCAGGATGAAGACATGGGAGACGGGCCAGTCGAATCTGTCGACGGAGATCAAACTTGACCCGGGAGAATTCGACTATTACTGGCTCGAGGGAGACCGCGTGGACTTTTCCGTGCCCATGAAGGAGTTCAGAGTGGGCTACTTTGTGCCAATCAAAGTGCCGAGCTGACAATAGGCCATGCTGGCGTTGGGCGAGCAGCTCTCGATCCAGCTCAACGTCGCCTACTCGATCCCCGGCCAACCATTGACTATCTCATCCCTCGACGACGCAAACGATGCAGATGCGGACCGCAATCCGAAATACGATCTCTTCTGCGCGATAGCCACCGCGGCCTGCACGGCATTCTCCAACGTCCCGCTCGAGGAGAAACCTACCGTTTCAAGAACCACATCGGATACGTCCGCGATCCCGCGCTCAAGCATCGACTCAAGCCGCACGACCGACCTCCGACGCAGTACGGATTTCGACGGGAGCGGAAGTACCCCCCAACAGAAGCGCAAGCGCTCTACGTTGAGCATGTCGACTGAACGACACGCGACGGGCACGGTCATTCGCAATTCAGTGTCTCACGAGCTCACCACTTCGAACGAGGATCACGCCCCCGCTGGAGGAGCAGACGGGTATGAGAATGAGACTACAAAGGAGCCGCTCTTTATGTCCAACAGCCAGGAAGAACAGAAGCTCTCCTTGACGCAACGTGAGGCTCTCGAAGTGGCGGGTCTTGACGATCTCGACAATGACGATCTCCTTGGCGTACTCGAGGATGGGGACGAGGAATATGAGCGCGAGAGACAGGAAGAAGCGGCGAGTCAGAGGCAGGCACGGGTAGAAGGCCAGGGAGGGATGGAGATGGACGGGACGCTGGGTGGAATACCTGCGATACACGGACCAGCGGGAGGAGGGAATATTGATATGACCGTGGAGCCTGGCTTCGAGCTAGACACGGACATTTTCGGGGATAACCCGGCGGATGTGACCGCGGTGGACGATGGTGTTGAAGAAGCGGGTGGGAATGAGGTAGAGCCGGGCGGGACGCCTGACGGGCAAGAGAAACCGAGTCAGAATCGCGCTGCGGGGCAGCAGGGAGAAGAAGAAGATGACGAGATGGAGGAGGACTTTGGGCAGTCGCAGGTTCCGGGCCACAATTCACGAGTGAGTCGGCGGATAGTGCGAGAGCGACGATTGGACTGTGATGACATCCAGAGCTTCACGACCTTCTTCGACGATTAGATGTCGAAGCGGGATATCTAGCCAATGACAGATACGACCCCCATGACCACTATGATTGTTTATGAGCGCGATTCCAAGTAAATCTAATGACTTATGACATTTGCGACATCGATAATTCTTCCTTATAACAACTCGATCGACGAGGCGCTGTGCGTTCGAGCTTTGAAAACATGGCAGCAGAATACCAAAACCCCTCATCTCGACAGGATCAGCGTTTCGCTTCAAGATCTGACGCACTGGGCCCCTTTGGCTACTAGTCGCGCCTGTACCGATCCGAGTCATGCATGGAAGCCGCAAGAACAGTTGACACGGCGGTAGTTGATGGGGTCTATTTAGCTTGCGCATGGGCATACTCCGTCAAGCTCCTCATGATGCTCATCGCACCGGACTTGTAACCTCCGCCGAACATGAGCGTGTGCTGTGGATTAGCCCTTGAGCGATCTGTAGGGGACCCGTGGCTTACGTTGAGGTGGTGATATAGCTCGTATAGCTTGATGCGTTGATCATGGTGTGGCTCTGAACGTGGATGGATCGAGTGATATGCGTCAAAGAATTCCTTCGTGAAGCCTGTGCGTCAGTCGATATCAAATACAATCAGGCGTCGACGCCAGATCAAAGATCTACGCACCTCCAAACATGTGGCAAACCCCTAGCTCATACTCGTTATGGCCCCAACAGCTCGACGGGTCAAAGATGACGGGGCTTCCTGTATCCCTGTTACCCGCGACATTCCCACTCCACAGATCACCGTGAATCACCACCGGCTCCGGCTTCGGCTCGAACTCGTCCAACAACAGCGGGATCGCGCTGCCTCTCAGCCCAGTCAGAAAATGGTCTCATATAGCCACTCACCTCCCCTTCATCCTCTCCCACTCCTTCCTCAGCCCCGAATCACCTATCCGCCGTACCATATCCCCCAGACGCCTTTTCACGTAAAACTCCCTCCAGCTATCCGACCAAGTATTGTCCTGCTTCGTCACGCCACAGAACGTCGGTATAGCGAAACCGAACCTGCCCGTGTACCCCAGCTCTTCCCATCGATCATGCAGTGGAATCCGATGCATCTGAGCCAGCTTCAAACCGAGCTCGCGTTGGTTCTTCGAGCCACCCAGGTTGAAGTATTCGGAAACCATCGCTCCGCGGCCGTTCTCCTCGAGGAGAGTAAAGGGGCGCGGTACGAAGCCGTCTGGCGCTGTAGCCGACAGGGCGACCAGAGATGCATTCTCAGCTCGGAGTTCTGGGAGGGACGAGGATGTCTTGGTGAAGTACGAGGTTGTGCCGTCGGAGTATATCCCGGATGATATGGGGCGGAGTTTTGTGGGATCGACGTTGATCGTTTTGAAGGCTTTGACGAGCAGAGGGTCGAGCGACTTGGTCATGGTTTGTATGGATGTGGAGCGACAAACAACCTGTGAATCTTGGCCTGGACGAAGAGCTAGCTCTGCTCTGTAGATCTGCAGACGGCCAGATGAGGTGGAATGAGACTGATCTCATGGTGATATCACTGGCAGTCTGAGATGACGGGGACCACCTCCACTTGGAGCCCCTCTGCACCACCCGGCATCTTCCGGCTCCGGTCATCCGTCCGGCATTACAAACCGAGCTGTGATTGATATTGTAATCCATTAAGGTAAGCGGATTACAATCCTGGAATGGCTTCGCTTGATACCCGACGCAGCACCGATCACACGTGTGTGCATTCACCGTCAACCGTCCAATATCATCCCAGCCATCGCATTCACCCCCTGCCCTCGGCACGACAACCCTCCCTCTGCGCGTCAGCCGCGCACGACCGAAAGCCCGAGAACAGGTGGAGCTATTCGGCTCACGCGGGTGAGACCTGCTCTGGCCGTCTGAAGGCAGCATCGTTCGTCACCGACATTTGCGGCTCGATATAAACTGCCGACTTGTACTTCTACCTCTAACGACATTTCCGTCGCCTTGATCGAGCCGCCGGCTTTGAGGCAACATGAAGGTGAGCTAGGCTGCACTCGCCGTTGACTCAAACTCACGCCAGTTCGGCAAAACGATTCAGAGCCAGCAGGTGCCAGGATGGACGGATTATTACCTGAACTACAAGGTCAGTCTGGATCATGCACCATTTGCAACCCACCTACAAATACTCACTTACAGGCCCTCAAGAAAATCATCAACTCTTACGCCGCTGGACGACCTGCGTCCGATGCCTCCTTGTTGTCTCTTGGGCAGCGACCCGCCAAGCGGACGTTCTCCGAAACGACCAGTTCGCGGATAGACGGCACACCCGAGCCCTCTTTCTCCCTTGATTCGGACGCGACCCCGCTGGACGAGCTCGACATTCCCACAACAAGTCTGACAGCGTCACGAGGTCATGGAAACGGAAACGGAACGCCAGCTTCAGGTATCGACCTCGACCCGCTCCCGCCCGAGACGGAGCCGCCCGCGCCGAGCCGCACGAGCATCTTGGACAGTCGGAACGGTAGCTCGGACGGGCGGAACGAGAGCTTCAAGGCGCACCGGGACGTCTTCTTCTTCACGTTACAGCGCGAGCTGGAAAAGGTGCGGCCATCTTCTGCCCCGCCCGTCCTGGCGTGCTAACGCTTCAGATCAACGCGTTCTACCTGATCAAAGAACGTGATTTGCGCTTACGGCTCCTCACCCTCCTCACGAATCGCAAGCGTCTACTACACGCGCATACATCCGACGCCCCCATCAGCTCCACCACTGACTCGGACCCCGAGTCGATGCACCGCGGCATCGAGTGGTCGTCCCTCGAAGAAGGATGGCGGCTGTTCGAGCGGGACTTGGGGAAACTGCAAGGCTTCATCGAGATCAACGCGACGGGATTCAGGAAGATCCTGAAAAAGTGGGACAAGCGGAGTAAAAGTAACACGAAGGAGCTGTACCTCGAGCGCCAGGTCGAGGTGCAGCCGTGTTTCAACCGCGAGTTCATTGCTCGACTTGCCGATGTTGTTGCGGCAAATCTCCTCGATATCGAGAGCGGTGCTGGCGACCTGAAAGATTTGGATCTAGGCGATGTCGGCGTGGACGCGCGCGAGCTGGACCGGCGGATAAACCTCGAAGACTCCAGTAGTCAGGGGCAGGGTCTAGCCCTCGAGGCGCTGGTGGATCTGGAAAGCGGGCTGGTCAAGGCGTTGGCGGCTGGACCGGAGGCGATCGTCGACTGGGTGAAGGTTGCGAAAGCACGCCAGGCGAAAGACTCCTCCAAACGGCTCATGCGGATACTGTGGCGAGCCGTCCTCCACGCCCCCGACGAATGCGTCGATCTGATGCTGGCCAACCTGGTCCTCGACTACCGGTACATCGATAACATCAATGGCCGGTCCCCATTGCACCAAGCGTGCATTGCCGGATCGCTGCGTATGGTCAAGCTCTGCGTAGAGCGGATACCGGAGCTGCTCGAACAGCCCGACACGTATGCCCGCCGGCCAATACACTACGGGGCGATGCACGGACACGCCGAGATCGTCTCGTTTTTGCTCGAACGAGTGGACGCCGACGCCACACCAACGGACATGGACGGGTACACGCCGCTCATGCATGCGATAATAAAGGGACATCTCGAGGTGGTCCGCATATTCGTCACACTCGGATCCACGTCCGCCAAGACGAAGATCTCCCTGGAGCCGACGGTCGTGTCCAACGACCTTATCCCGTTATCGCTTGCCTGTCAGTACGGCCATGTCGAGGTCGCATCGCTGCTTCTCCAGTGCGGAGCGAAGATCTTGCCGAACTCGGAGGGGCTGTACCCGCAACACTTCGCGGCGAAGGCAGGGCATGATAAGATCTGCCAGCTCCTTGTGACGCACGGCGGCCCGACCGGAGGCGGCAAAGACCGACAGGACAAGTACAACCTCTGGACGCCGCTTCATCATGCGGCAGTCGGCGGCGACGAACGGCATTTGGCGTGTATACAGGTGCTGGTCGGTGCGGGGTGCGATGTTAACGTTACGGACGAGTATGGAAAGTCTCCCGGGTGGTATGCGGCGTGGTATGGCCATGTCGAGTGCTTGAACTACCTTATCGGCGCGGGCGCGCGGCTTGAGGGAAAGCAGACGACCTTGGACAGCATGGATGGACTGGGACTGTCGGCGGATCCGCAGATGGATGGCCTAAGTCCCGGTAGCGATCTCGAGCTCGATCAGGTTGGGGGAAACGACGATTTCGAGCTGATCCCGTCGTTGTCATTGCCGCCGCCGATTATCCCGTGAGCATTCAGTTGCAGATCGGGGATGAAGCTGACGACAGGCTCCGGGTGTACGGGCACGAATTTCTGGCTCAGCGATGCCTGGTCCAACTCTCACTGGGTCACCCATTCCAACGCACGACGCCGACATCAAGCGCCAAACCCCCGCCGGTCAAACTGTACTCGCGTTCCGGACAGGAATCGCTCAACCTGTGGTCGAGCTTGAAGCTGGTCATGACTTCCAAATCGGACATCTCAGCCGTCCCGCACTCGGTCATCCTTCCTCTCGCCGACGAGCGGGAAGTCTTCTCGTTCCAGGTCTCAGACCTGACCAGATTCACGCTCGAACTTTCCCTGTACCCCACTTTTGGTTCAAAGGTCATCGGCCGCGCAGTCATCCTTCCCTCAACGTTCCTCGACATCCGTTACCACAAAGGCTTCATTGTTCCTCTGCTCGACACGCAGCTCAAAACAATCGGCGAAGTCGCTTTCGAAGTCTCCTGCATCCGCCCCTTCGTCGAGGCACAGCTGGAAATTGGCGGGCGGGTGGAGACGTACTGGAAATCCAAGGTCACGCCATCTTCGCAGGCGCAGGATCACGCACACGGACATACCCTCGCAGGCGGACATGGGCCCCTCAGCATAGGCTCCAGCTCCCCCGCAGCCGCCCGCGCACCAGTGCAAAGCACGACGGCGAAGGAGTCTGCGCTCGTCACGGCTTCTTCCCTCTCTGGCGAGTATGTCGAGGTCGTCGTGCAGGTCACCAAAGACGGCGTGGCGGTCGTGTACCCCGAATATACTCTGCCTATACCCGGGTTGGAAATCGGCGTCGCGGATGTTTCATACGCCCAGTTCGCGTCCCTCGCCCAGTCGACCGGCCGCACATTCACCCCGCCGCAGAGCAGCGCCGCCCCGGAGTGGTACACCGCGATCTCGCACGCGCTTGTATCGCTTGAAGATTTGTTGGAGGTTGTGCCGACGGAGATTGGGCTGAACGTTCAGCTCAAATACGTTCGCGCGAGCGACTCGAAGCGTTATAAAGTCGGGAAGAGCTATGAAGTCAACGAATTCGTCGATCCGGTCTTGCATCGGATATACGAGGCTGGGCGCCGCGCTGCAGCGGCGGCGACGCCCACTCAGGCAGGGGCTGGAGCGGTCGAGGGTGCCGCGTCGGCCCCGACGGGACGGAAGATCATTCTGTCGAGCTTTGATCCGACGGTCTGTACTGCCCTCAACTGGAAGCAGCCGAACTGTGAGTCGTCGCAGCGGATTCCCAGCAGGATTCTAGCTCACACCAGTCGCGGTCTTCTTCGCTTCGTATTGCGGCATCTCGCGCACAAGGTCCGGTACTGAGCTTGTCCGCGCGCCGCCAGAGGAAGAGACGGATTTGAGGTGTCTAAGCGTCCGAGAGGCGGTCAACTTTGCCAAGAGCACGAATCTGTTGGGGGTAATACTGGAGGCGACGACTTTGGTAAGTGATCGTGCTCGATTTCGCCATCTTATGGGCGGTGACAGCTGTGCTGGCGGGTCCGGACACGGGTTGTGAGAGGCCGGGAGCTAACAAACAGGCAGCGGTTCCGAGCCTAGTCGCCTCCGTCAAAGATGCGGGACTGCTGCTCGCGTCATTCGGAGACGTCGGCCACGTTAGCAGTCTACGAGCGGGTGCTTCGGATGGCAGGACGGTGGACGCCTTTGTGGTGGATGGGATTATGACGTTGACTATATGAGCGGAGCCGGGCGATCGTGGACTGCGTGGGAGACGTGAGAATACGATGGGATGTTGATGAAGCTGGACGAAGCTAAGCTGGGCGGAGTTCTGGGCTCTACGCTGCTGGGACCAGGCGGGCCGAGGTGCGAGAGAAGAAGAGATCGGGGCCTGGGAGCGGGGACGACTGGCGCATGGGCGTAGGAGTAGAAACGGCGTCGTATGTTGCGCCGTGTACTTGTCATTATGAGTTCAATCCACCCATAGACACACGATGATGCGGTCGTGACTAAGGAGCGCCGCACAGAGTCGCTTGCAATGCATGTAAATATAGCTACAGTTATGATGACTTGATGATGCGCTATGCCTTCCGCGAATCCGCCTTTTGTTCATGTAGCGCAAGACTAGAGCTGGCACGTGCTCAGATCCTACTCGTACGGCTCAATCAGCCCCATGAACCTCGCCCAGTTCCGCTCGAGCGTCTTGACAGTCCATACCGGCTCCGACTCTTCACCGCTCATCTCCCCTTCCGTCGCGCCATTCGCCTTGGCCTTCCGGTCGTACCGTCTTACCCACTCCTCCTCGCTCTCGATCAGACTCTCAGCCGTCCAGTCCCCCGTGTGCTCCGATTCCAGCTCCCACCCTTTCACACGGGCAATCCATTCCGTGGCGCCCCATACGAGCCGCGTAGATCGTGTGACGTCGTGTGTGTCCGATTCAACGAGCATCCGATCGGAAGCGATGGCCCGGATGAGGCCGGCCGGATTCGAGTTGCGGCCGGTTATGTAGATAGAGGGGGAGGCGTATAGGTTTGACAATTGTTTCTGGCGTCAGTAGACAAATTCGCAAGTGTCGTCACGCAGCACGCGCACAACCGGGCCTTGGGAAGCAGAGGAGGGCCGTGGTACGATGAGAGGCTGTCGAGTTGGAGAGCAAGACTCACCGCAGCCTGTGTCCAGTACTCGGGCGACCACCCCCCTCCAGAGTGCAAATCGACGTTGACGCGGTTCGTAAATCTTGGTCCATGCTTGTCGCGCATCTCCTTCAGGACGTCCATGGTCGGTCCTGAATGTCAACAAAATGCTCATGAACCGATCCTAGGCGCAGCATGTCACCAAGTCCGGCGAGCCGCGCCAGTACCCACCCGAAGCCGCTACGCAATGCAGCGAGACAGGAACTCCGAGCTCCACGGCAACCTCCATCTGCACCCTCAATATCGTCTGCTGGTGCGCCAAGGAGATCTTGAACGGCGCGAGCCTCTTCCATTCGTCGTCGGCGTTGTCACTACTTGGTCCGGCCTCCTCAACTTTCCCTGCACCGTCTTGTCCACCTCGAACCGCTCCATCCCTTCGCTCCGCGGCCACCCCCCTCCAGTCCGCTCTCAATGCCCTCTTAGCATCATCGTACAGATGTCTCGCGGCTTTGGGCCACAACACACGTGCCCCTCCATCCAGTCCCACTTCACCGACTATGCCGAGCCGCCCGTCTGCTCTGACCTGCTCGAGGTCGGCCTTGATCCCTTCGATGAGCGGCTCAAACGGGACTGGATCCGGGTAGAACGGCAACAACGCCTCGAGCGTTTCCTTCTCTCGTTTCCGCCGGGCGGTATCGGGCTTAGGAGGACTAGAAGGCGGGAAGAAAATGGAGGTGTAGTGTTCGGATTTGGTGACGCTGGGGTTGAGGGTGTAGCGGTACGCGAACCACGGGTGGTAGCCTGCTGTCAGCCGTATGCTGCAGCCTGAGGACGTGACTCACCAAAGCACGACACGGCCCTTGCGCTCTCGGTTCCATCGCGGTCTATGGATCTTTCCTTCCAGCCCCGCTCTGAACCAAGTCGGGCGACTTTCGGCTGATCTTCTGGAATGGTACCCATCGCTGCGATACCGCCGAGCTTGACGTTATCGTATGTTTCAGCTGTTTGGTCCAGGTCGGTTGGATGGCAGTGTGCATCGGTCACTGAGGATCAGCGTGTGCCTTTGGAAGTCGAGTGTCGACGGGGAGAAGGGGACGTACAATGAGCAAGGATAAAGTCCGGAGGTAAGGGCATGTTCTCCCAGTCAGGCGGGTCGTTGGGATTTGCCCCTGTCGCGTCTGAAACGCCGCTACCCTGCTCTGCTCCGTTGCGACCTGCGGCATCTTGTGGAGTATCCTCATGCTCGTGTCCCCCACACATGGTACGGGTAGAGCGCTTCGGTGGAAGTCGAGCGTCCCGTGGTGACAGATGGATGACTAGCAGATCCGAAACGGTGCAGTCGATAAAAGTGAAACAAGCTATGACGCCATCGAGCGTGGTTGACTGGACTCATCCTTGTCGCACAGACCGCCACCACCACAACGTACATATCGCTTGGTGACCATTGCATCCTCGGCGCGCTACTTCATCCACACCCTGCATATTCACAGCGCAGCAAAAGCTTGACTGTCATTTTTGAGCATGCTGCCAGCAGTGAGCGCTCGCGTTTACGGGACCTGTGAAAACAATTGATGGACAGCAGCTTGCCGAAACGCTCCCTCCGACCTCTGCTTCTCCCACGCCTTCGGAACAACCCTCCACAGGTGATGGCCAAGCAGAAATGCCCCGGTTGAATCCTAAGATTGCGAAGCTGGAGGAAAAGATCGCCGAGTTGGAGAAAGAGCTCGAGTAAGTTTGCGCTGCCCAAATTGGCAGGCACTGACGTCCAGCGGCCGCGACCCCGACAAAGTTGTCAAGGCGCATATCGACCGACTTCACAAGCTGAACGAGACTAAAGATGTCGCACAGGCTCTCATCTCAAAAGTCAGTCCACTGCTCCCTCGTGAGGCGACACATCGCTCACGCTAGTACGCGGAGATGAATGGTACGACCAGGAGGGCGATCCACGAGCAATACGGCTTGCCCACCAAGGAAAGCAGTTAGTATAACAACCTGTTCCAACGCTCGTCACTTATCCCGCCACTCCGCATCAGGGAAGTCAAGGTAGCTCTCCGTGTATTCACATGATGCATCATATTCACAACCCTAGCTGGTTGAGAATGGCACAGCACGAACCAGTTGAGTCGAGAGCCGCTCATGGCGTTGGCCGGCGCCATCGCTTCTCAGCCGAGCGAAGGTGCATGTGAGGGGGGAACAACGCCAGGGGGCTAACGGCACGCGGCGCTTGCAGGGAATCCCTTTTTGGAGCAGGGCCCGCAGGTAGGCGTCACCCCATCTCATTTGCCCCCTTTGGAGCAGGGCGTTTTACAGCAGCAGAGGAAGACTCTCGGCTTCTTCGAGAATGCGCCGCAGAGTCCTCCCCCGTTACCCCGGCGCTCGTCCTCACCCTTCGAGATTTCGTCCTTGTCTGGTCTTACCTCCTTAGCGCTCTCCCACGCCCCCGCCCCTGGTCTGTGTCAGAGAAATAAACCGCCGCCGCTCGACGACCCTCAAGCTCGCTCTTCTTTGGCTGTGTTCAGCCCTTCATCTATGCACGGAGTTTGCCCTCTTCCTTAATGTTTGCGGAAGGTATGGAATGACGACATGCAGTGCAACATGCGTGCAAGAAAGAGCAGACCTACGTTCAGACCACGTCGAAGGCATAAAGCTCCGCGCGGTGCTGAGCAGGACCGTGTAGCGGACAACATGGCCCTGTAGGCGGTTCTGGAAAGAGAAAAGGGAATCGACCGTTAAGCAAGCGCGATAGCAACATAGGGCCATGGAACATGCATCCAGCGTATGCACTATAATCGACTGGGCCCGGTCTTTTCGTTCTCTTGTTTGAGTCCACCGTCGGTTCAGGCAGAGGCCGACGAGATGAAGAAGCTCTTGGAGACTAGTGCATCAGCTCGAATCTCATCAGCAAGACACGAGCACTTACCGGACGGGTCGATCGGGGCAGCGGGCTGCCTCGAGTCGGCGGGGAGCGAGGTGTAGACGGCGTCCGAAGTGGTGACCTTGCCCTTGGAGCCCTCGACGGTGGTGTTGGCACTGCGGCGTCAGCTATGCCCTCTACCGCGCGATGGTGTGAGCTCACATGGACAGCTCGTACTTGTCGGTCTTGTGCGGGAGCTCGCCGGAGACGAGCTTCCTCCAAGCCTCGTGCGTCTCGTGGATGATCTCGACGGCGTACTTCTTCGACTTGGCCTCGCCCGAGAAGGCGAAGACGTTCTGCCATCAGTTGTACATCCTTTCCAGCACGTTCGCACAACTGACCTCCGGCTTGCCGTCGGGGATCTTGTAGATCCTGAACCACTCGTTCGTGGCTCGGATCAGGCCCGGGAGGTGCCTCTCGACGTCCTCGACGTCGTTGAGCCGAGGGGCGAGCGGGTCGTTGACGTCAACGACGAGGACCTTCCAGTCGGTCTCGCCCTCGTCAAGGAGAGCCATGATACCGAGGACCTTGACCTGCTTGACCTGTCCGACGGTGCCGACCGCCTCTCCGATCTCGCAGACGTCGAGGGGGTCGTTGTCACCGTTGGCGCCAGTCTCGGCGTGCGTGGCGTTGGGGTCCTCCCACGTCTGGGGGAAGGCTCCGTAGTTCCAAATGTAGCCGTGGTGCGGGAAGCAGTTGCGGACGTATCGCAGCTTGCCCTTCTTGATGTCTGGCGTGAGCGCCGAGCGCAGGGATAGCAGAAAGAGTGGGGTGGGGGAACAGCAGTGTGATCGCCGCAAAGGGCTGGGAGCGCGAAGGATGCGAAGGGAGAACCGCCGGAAAACGGAGCTCGTAGGCACGAGGAGTGGGCCTGGACAATGAACAAACACTCACCCTGCTTGATCGGGTTGAAGGCCTCCTCCTTGGAGATTTCCATCTTGGCGTTGGTCCACCTAGGCACCTCGACGACCACTGGACGTTAGCGGTCTTCTCCCGGCTGTTTGATCCTCCCTCTCCGCTCCTTCTACAGATCCATAATGCTATTTAGTCACAACTCACTGTTCAAGATAGTCTTGGACTCATCGGCGAAGAGAGGGATGTCGCTATGATCAGCTCTACCCCACAAGCCCCATGTTCCGCTCCAACCCTCGACTAGCTCCCGCCAGCTAGCCCTTCATCAGGGTGGGATGTGGATGCGAACGGCAACTCACTGGAAGGGCGAAACGACCTTCTTGTCCTTCTCGATGAAGACTCGGTGCTCTGCGTATCAGCCTTGCTCCGACCCCTGCAGCACGTCATCGCCCTGGGCGAGGTTGCGCTACGCACCGAGGGTGTTGGGGGCCTATCACGTTAGCTGTTGCACGCCATGACAGCAAGCTCGATAAGCTCACCCCGACAATCCTGGTAGTGTAAGACATGGTTGCGAAAGTCCTCTGTGTGGTTGATGCGAATACACGTCGAAGGGAAACGTTCATTCACTGGAAAAGAAGAGGTCGAGTGGGATCCAGTTGGGAATTCCAGAAAGTCGCGCCCGGCACAGAGCACGCAACGGACAAGCTTCCGGGGGGGATCCCTGAGCACAAGCCGCCGATCACACCGGCGATCGCCGCCACACCCCCTCGAGCGGGTCCCACTTGTCGGCATTATCGGCCTCTTGCCATCTTGTGGCGCCGTCAACACCTCGACCTGCTCGTATGGCCATCTGACCCGCCTCGAGCATGCACAACGCACTATGCAGATTGACTCTATACCAGCTATACCATGTGCCAGCTTCATCAGCTACACCAGCTATTCAGCATGCCTTTCCCATCGTGGCATCTCCATGCAGATCTCCTTGCATTTGCGTCATTGGTACACATTTTCGTCCCCAGCGTCGTTGGTCACCGCCCGACCTGTTGCTCCTCCTCCTCTTGCATCATCGTGCGACGAGGTCCGTACGAGACGCGCGTTACTCAAACCGCCTGTCCCGTCTCAGGCATATGTCCCCCTTGCCTGATCAACACCTCTGCGCAAGTCAGCCAGGTCCATCCTGTGCGGTTGTCCGGTCCACTCACTGAAGAATTCGTAGCTCATCCAGCTGATGGCCGTACTGGGCGCAACAGTCAAGACCCGCGGCGCCATGCCCCTTCTCAGTCCCTTCCAGCCGTCCGTATCCCGGATGATCCTGAACGCTTCGGACATGCCGCGAGCATTCCGTATCCGCGGATCTGAGCTCGAGCCTCGGGTCTGCAGCAGCGTCTGCCCTCAGCACTCAAATCCCATGTGGACAGTGCCAGTGTTGCTCACCTTTGCCACGTCCAGCGGGGTCGTCACTGCGGCAGCGACCGCTCCGGCAACACCTCCGCTGACGCAATGCGTCAAGGGCGAGTAGCTTCCATCGGGGTTGAGCAGCGACTTGAGCGACTCGTACACCGAGAACTGGACAGCGGTGAATGGAACAGACATGGTCAAGGTGGTGGGGTATGAGACGTAGAATGCGGCGAGTCCTTCTCGGGCGTACACCGTCTTAGCACATTGTATGACGTTGCGGTAAGGCGAGTTCTTGATCTGCATCCGTTGCTTGATCACTGGCGTCAGAAAGGCCGCCCGCTACACGGTATGGAGCGGTGTAGCCAGACTCACCATCGAAGGGGTTCATGAGCGCGTCGGAAGAGATCGTCGCAGCCGCACCGGCCAGCGCTATCATCAGGCCTGCTCCTTCTCACCTCACGTCCGCCAAGCCAGACTCACCGGTACCGCACACGCCCCACCACCCATCTCCCCGTCCTCCACTGATCTCCCTCACAAACTCGTACATCCCAAAATGCGCGGCATGCGCGGGTCCAGCACCCATGATCACCGAAGCCACACCACGCCATAATGACCTGATTCCCTCTGTTGTCGATATCGAGCGGAAATGTTGCGCGAAAGAGGTAAGCGGGGCGGCGGGGCGGATGGAGGCGGTAGATGCGGCGGCAGATGAGGTGGAGGTAGACGATGCCGTTGCGGAGGCCGAAGCGAGGAGGTTGGAGGGTGCGAGGACTTGCATCCGGGTCTGCGGTCAGTGTCGTGGCGCGTGCTGTTTGGACCGGCTTGGCGCAGGTTCGCACACTCACTTTGATCGAGTCGATGGGGAAGACAACCGAGTGTTCCGAGATACCAGCCTGGGGTCAGCTATGATCCACTGGAGACCTTGCTCTGTGCTAGCGCTCCGGATCAAACCACGCAAACACCATCACAGGTCCACAAATCATCCACCGCCGCACGCTCCGTCCCAATCCTGGCCCAAAGACCGCGCCGCTCCCTTCGATGGCCTTCATTCTCTCGCAGATTCGAGCCCAAATGCCTGCTCGCACTTACCATAGCGCCCGCCGCCATGTTCACCCACAGCCCCGCGCCAACAGGTAAACTCTCATAATCATGCTCGTCCTCCTCATCTCCAATGGTGCCCGCCCCATGCAAGTGCGCTCCATGCGGGTGGACGTGTATGCCGGCGCCCGGCGTGTCCACCGCATCCGACGGCGAAGGCGCGAAAGCGCTGGTCTGATGCAGCAATGTCGAGGGAGACGTCAACGTTGACATCGTCGCCGAGCTGGGCCCGGCTTCTGATCGCGCGACCATCTTTTCTCGACAGCTCAGCTCGATCCGGTCGTGAGACTAAGCTCTGTTTCTCCGAAGACGGTTCTTCGGCTAATCGATCTGCTCTGATGGATATGCCGGACGCGCGATGTGTCTTTGACGGCGCTGACGCAAAAGTCGCTCGAGATCGGTCCAACGGCGATGGTCAATTTCTAGCGATCAGCGCTTGGTTCGATCAGCCCGGCACGCTCGCTGTTTGCCACACGCACGGCGGTCGAGGGGTATATGGACTCCCGAGTCGACTCGAGGGGTGGACCAGGGGGATGCGGAGACGAGAGATGATGAAGTGGATACAAGAGTGACCGGAGACAAACCCGACAAATTCCTATGAATCCAAAATCGACGACGCACAACTCACCCTCGTCCACTTTCGGCCGACCCTGAAAATGTGAATCGTGTCCGAAGCAGTGCGGATGTCCTGCCGGGCGGTGCGCGTGTATGCAGCGGGGAGGTATCGATTGCACGGTCGACGGTGCAGCGAATGTGGTCGGTGATGACAAGGCCAAGGACAGGGCGATGGAAAAAGTCAGGTTGGCTATGATGCGCGGCCAAAGTCGAGCAGAAGCAGAACAGGGACGGTCGAATTCGTATTTCGCATGGGATACCGGCAATTGAATCTACCCAGTGGCGCCCAGCCGGCGCTTGTTTCCCCCCTCGTCTCGACAGCAACCAGATAATGAATATACATGAGATGCACACGGGCTGACTAATTCTACATCAACAGGTGCACCCCTCCGGATGGCGATATGGGATGCATGGAATTCGAAGACGCTCATCGTCTTCGTTTCATCAGCGACGCAACGACGATACCGGTTACCGCTGCCGCCCCTGCGATTATACCCATTCCTGCAGGTCAGCAACCATCCAGAGCGGGCCCGCCGGTGAAAGGGGCGCTGGCACGATGTCACAAGCAATATTAGGAGCCACGAACGGCGCAACGGGCTTGCAGACATGGTAGAAGAGGGTTTGGGCCGATCACGTATTCAGCTCTCGCCCAACTTACCGATGTACCCGTCTCGCGTGACAGCGTTGTCGATGAGCGAGCGTAATGACCGGGCCTGCATATTTCCCGGCTCGTGCTGTAACAGCAGATCTGCGCGTGAGTTACGGCTCGTATGCAACGCAGAGCCGATAAATGAACAGCCATCGAGTGCGATGGCGCCTGACCCCCTCATGACGACGATGTCTCATAGCGACCTCGGTCTCTCCGCCTTCTAGGCAGCTCCCAGCCTGAAGTCCCGACTCTGACTTGGGCACCCCGAACTCTTCCCCATCAAACGATACGATGCCCGCCCTCGTCCGCCGTTCGCCGTCTCACGGCAGATCGGTGCTGGCCTGACTCACCGTTGAACTTCTTAGCGTTGGCATACTGGCGTAGCTTGTAGTATCCCACGGCGATGTAGTAGCTGCATTCTCTGCGGTGCGATGGTGATGCTGAGTAGATCTCTATCAGGTCAGCCGCGAGCTCCTGGCCCCGGGTTTTTCAACCCCAGATGGACTGGCGCGGTACCGAGCACAGTCTGGCACGCGAAGACTCACCTTGCAGTAGCTTGATCCCCTCCGTCTGCATCTCTTCCTTAGTAGACTTGATCAGGCCCCATCCTGTTCGTCAGCTCGGCTGCTCATAGCGGTGTCCCTTCAGTCCAGCATGTCTAGCTCTGCCTCCTCCGTGACATGGATGACTGCCAGGAGACAGGAGCGTTCGTCCTGACCATACGGCGACCCTCCAAGTACGGCACAGCCTGGCGCCTCGAGCAGCGGCGTTCATCGTCGGGGAAACGTACCGTAGTTGAACTTTGATTGCGTCGTGACGTGCCCCTGCTCGATCTCCTTGTAATATTGCGTCCTCAGGACCTGAAGTCAACATAACGCCTCGTTTGTGAACAGATCAGTCGAGCGCTTCAGGCGTAATCCAACCGCCGCCCGAGCAAGGCCGATGAGCTACTAGAGGCGAACAGCGGAAAGGGCTAGAAGCTCACCTCGAGCTCATCATACGAGAGCGAACTCTCCGCTTCGGCGGCATACGGGAGGTCGGTCGGCATACTGTTCTCGAGCGGTGTGTGTGTGTAGATGAAGCGAAGACTGAGCAAGGGATGCAAGATGCTTGTTGACGGGTGTCACAAGTCAATGTTGCTGGTGCGAGTTGCTGTGCCGGATGACGATTGCGTGTCAAGAAGCCGGCGAGTGGCAAAACCAGCTGAGTGGCGACAACGGTCAGGGAGCGATTACGCCTGCAATTGCCGCAGGTGTTCAGCCATCGCCAGTTTGGGGCATGCATGGGACTGCGAGGTCTATATGAGCAAGAGTGGCTATTCTCGCAGCCTCCGGCTGCCTGATCCAAAGAATCCCACCACGATCTTAAACAAGCGCAACGGCAGGAGATCGCTGCTGGTTCTGCAGCTCTCGGTCACTCTGTGACACCGTACCCCCGGCTCTCGCACGTCCTGCTAAGCAAGCAGGGAGTTTGTAGTGCGACACTCACCACATCTCCGAAGACGAAGACAATGGACTTGCAGCCTAGGTGTACGCGTCATTTGCAGTTGAAAGGCGCTCCCCCAATGAGCCCTGGTTGTGCGCGTGGTGCCACGCGCGATCGACTCGCGGATCTGTGACTCCTAATCTAGAGCGGGAGTACAGTCTCAACCAGCCGGCGAAAGTCGGTTTCTTGAACAACGGACCTCCAGGAAACAAACATCTGCGGGGCAACGATTTGAGCGCAATGGAAAGGTATTAGTAGTCCCGCTTGTCAACTGTGCAATTGAAAGTGAGACCGTCCGACGATCGTTCGGCAACGCGGGCAGCTCGGGCATGCCCCGAGCTACTACCGCGACCAAAGGCTCCTTTGTGGGGGGACCCGGTCCTCTTGGTTGCTCTGCCTCGGGCTGAAAAGGTCTAGACCCCGATCCCGGCCTTGTTCTGGAGCAATGAGCCGGTTCTCGAGGCCAGACAGTAGGGACGCCGATGCCCGACTCCTTTGGGGGAGTCCTAGGTGAGCCTGCCGACAGATTAAGACCCGCTTGGGTGGGAAATCAGCAGACCATGCCTCTCGCTGGTCTACGATACATCACACAACTCATTCTGCTTTCATGCGACCGCATTATCGTCTCAGACTCACCGCCACCACCCAGCAGCAATGAGGGGATTCCACACTTGTCTCTTTCCAGCGACCATTCGACGGTCTGCCGATTCAGAATCGCCATTCAGAGACTAGAACATCAGCTTTGCGGCACTAACATGTCGAACATCCGCCCATCATACCGTCCCGAACAAGATGGTCCGCTTTGCAGACGACCCGGAGGATTCCCCCTGGCACCGTGGGACGTGCGGCCCGGACATCCCCTTCCTGCACGGTGTATCTTGAGGGATCTTCCGCGGCCATCGTGCCGTAAACGGAAGCGAGGCTCATGTCGTGCACCCCGATGGGTCCACGGGATTCTGCTGGGCGGAATGTCGACTGCAGCGAGACCAGCCCGACGACCTCAGCGCCGATCCGGAGGAGAGTGTCAAGGTGTTCGCGGACTGGTGTGGGCGCTACGGGGGCTGGACGAATACGGCCATGATCGAGCTCTTCCGAGCCCAGGTGTGGGTGTGCGAGAACTGCAGGACGGAGTTGGATGAGCCGGACGATATCAGCGAGAAGGTGGAGTGCGATTACTGGGGGAAGGTGACGTTTACGGTGGAGATGGGGAGAGGATCGTAGGCATGATTTGGATTGTCACTTGACCGTGGTGGGTGTTCTAAGACATGACTCGTAGCGAGATGATCGTACAAGCTGCCTGGGGTAAGGGCAAAGGGGTCAGTAGAATCGCCGAAGCCCAGGGCGAGAAAGAGAACAGTCATTATCGAACACATGTCGTGGATCAGCTTGAGAATGACATGCATGGGTGTACATACCTCACACCCGTCTTCTTCAGTCGCAGACAGCAGAGCCGCCTTCGTCTTGGCAATCAGGGCGCCGACCGGTGGCGACATGTGGGGTCTATGTCGACCTCTGTACATCTACACACAGCTTGTGTCCGCTTGATCGGCGCCGACCTGGGCTAAAGGCTCCGGGCAACTACGTGTGATGTCATTGCTTGTAGATCTCCGGTTGCCATGCCCTTGTGGCCCGTGGCCGGGGCCGATGTCTCGCTGCACCGCACCGTCCTGCGATTCTCAGGAACGGGACGACCAGGGTGCGGCGCTCGTCTATTTCAGCTTGCGAGATCAAACCTTCCTTGTTGCCAGGTGTGAGACGATCGAGAAGTGATGTCTCACTGCAGTATCGACGCAAAGGAGTCACTAAGCGTTGAGAGGTAGCCTCATTCGGGTGGATATTCCCGAGCCTTCGGCGACGAGCTAGTATTAGCGCTGCACGCTGCAGGCATGCATACGGCAATCTCTCCGGTCTCGAGGTTACTAAAGTACGAAAGATCGTGTATGATGGGTGAGAGGAGAGCATCCTGGCGGAGTCTAACACGGCCCCAGCGGATGCTGCGGATGCTAAAGTCCTCCGCACCCATCTCCGGGGACGGACCCACATCCTTTGACCGTGCAGACAGCTCCAAAACTTCCGTCGTGCCCACACGAGGCCGACGAAGCCATGCAGCACGCAACTCCCCCTCCGGACGCATGCTTCTCGCGTCACTGGGCTGATCTTCCGGCCCGATCGAAAGATTTTGCATGCAGCAAGTCCAGCCTGATATCTCCGACCACTAGGATGGTCCCATAGCTCCTGTTGCTCCAACACGCATGGCAGGGGTGTGAACACCATGTGTGGCCGGCACGACGGTCTGCAGGGGGGTACATAAGGGGAAAGGGCGTTGAGCTCTGTGTGAGTTTCATCCACCAACGGCTGTCCCTCCGATGCTTCCAGTAGGGACTTACTACACCTGCGAAGATTGCCTCTTTGTACGCGCATCGGACGCCAATGACCCGCAGTACTGCCCGGCCTGCCACGAACAGACCGACACCGTCCTCCGGTGGGCTCACTCGGACAATTTCATCGTATGGTCCTTCGCCCTCGGCAAGAACATCACTGTTGCGAGCGAATGGGACAGGGGCTGGAGATGCGTCCGCTGCCTTGCCGTGCAGGACTACCTTCAGAACGGGTGTCCGGGGTCCGACGGGTGCCTCAAGGGCGTATGCAGACGATGTCGCGGGCACGTCAACTTTGAATACGCCGACGGACGCGACGGGTGGTGCTGCACCATTTGCCGACTCGAGCGACGCGAGGGGTACTACGAGGAGGTGGGCCGTGATGAGGCGGTGGGAAAGGTGTATGCGGGATGGTGCGATAATTGCGAAGAAATGACCCATTCGGCGAGGGTCGATGTTCGACAGGCAGCGGTCTGGGTGTGCGCGGAATGTCGTACTGAGTGCGAGGAGCCGGATTGGGGAGACGAATACGAGGCGAGCCTGTGCGGACATTGCGGCCAGGAGACGTTCACCGTGGAGGTTGGGACAGGTTGAGAAAGAGGATCTCAGTGACGTCGGACAGAGGTCAGGGGTTAGTGAGGGCTGGGAGGAACGGGGCGCTCTCTAAAAGGAGGTGGCTTGTGCATTGGCCGACCATAGATGAGCTAGAGCAACGGGATCGGGTGTTCAAACGAAACGATAGATGGGCACCTTTAGATGGGAGCAGTTTGTGATTGATTACGCCGACTATTGTGATGGGCTTGTTTCAGATCGTAATGGTTCGCGATGGCCCGTAATACAAAGCTACTCGACCCGAGTACCGTCGTTTTGGTTCGCCCGAGATCCATATCAGGTCGTCGTGCGCTCGAGTATGCGCCGGGACTCTCGTCAAGGTCTTTTGACTCATGTTCGCCTCGCGATGGTGCTGCGACTTGCTGTGCCGAATCCAAATCCTGTGTCGAACCTGACCCGCCGCTCTGCGCTTGAAGAGCGTGAAAGCCAAGCAGTCGCACAAGCAGCCAGGCCTCGAACGTCCTGCTCGTTCCCAAGTGGCTGAACGGATGTTCTGCATGCAGCCATATTGCGGCAGGGGCTCGAGAATGTATCATTATTGCCCTGCTCCCTGACCCTCGCTTTCTTTCGCCACATCCGCCAGTTCATCCGCCGCGGCCTTGGCTCTCGCGCGTTCCTCCTTGGCTCTCTCTCGGTTCAGCCTCAGGCGCTCCCGTCTTTCCCTTGCCGCTGGCTCTCTCGTGAGCCGTTCCGCCTCCTTCAGCTTCTCTTGAGCGACTTGACGGGCATGCACCATGCCCCAAGCCGCAACCTCGTCCCCGTCCCGCTTCGCCAACTCCGCAACAGCGTCCGCATCGTCCGTCATCCCCACCTTCCAGCCGCCATCGCCACCTTCGATGATGTTCTTCGCTCGATGTTCGGCCAGAATCCTCTCGGGAGTGAACACCTGAACGTCTTCCCCTTCGGGCAGGTACGGCATGAGGTGCAACGCGGCGTGGGACACTAGCAAAAGCCGCTTAGCGTACTGCGCGTCGGCAGGACTCCCATCTATCCCGCAATGCTCACCTCGTGGAACGCTCGCCACTTCTCCGTTTCGACCTGTCGGTACGTCTCCGCCCGGAATGCCCGTATGGAGACTTCTTTGGTCGTCTCCTTCTCTCCATCACCGACTCTGAGGGGCATGGTTGCTGGTATAGCCTCGCCGATGTTGGGGATTGGGACAGATGCTAGAGCGTCGCGCGCGATGAGCAGCGGTCGATGCGAGGCGTGAAGCTTTGCTGCAAAATGTTTGTACAAGGAGGGTAAAATGCCATAAAGAGCGTTCAGACTGAGAACCTCTATCGATTAACAACAGTGGACATTCTAATTGTGATCCTACGCACCGTAGCTGAGCACCCGATGGGAAGCCGTAGATATCTTGCCCGGCTTATGGTCCTGATCCGCTGATCCGCTCAACCAGCACCCCGAGGCTGCCACATCCTCATCGAGATCCGTACCGAGGGCGTCGAAAGTGCTGGCAATGCTTTTTCTGGTGCAAATGGCCCTTTGTATTCCCAAGGTCCGGTGTGTGAGGGGTATGTCAGCTGGGTACTCAAAGTCAAGCCGGCGGATTCGTTCTTGTAGCTTTGTCTGCGCTTGCTTTGGCGGCCTGCAGTCAGCTTCGGGGTCCCTGAGGTCGAAGGAAGCACTTGCACGATGTTGACACCCTCAAACATTGAGCGGCGCTCTGGGGGCTCTCGCTGCTTTGACTGGACAGCACTGCCTGAGTGGGCGCCGTCGCCGGCGTGGTAGAGGTTTCGGATGATACTGGTCAAGTCCACTAGGTCGCCCCGTTCTCCGGCCGACGCTCCTCCGCATCGTCGCCAATATTCACCCTCCATGCCTGCAGGATAAAAGCCCGCGAATTCCCAGTCGAAAATGGCGGTGATCTTCCATGTCTCAGGATCGACCATCACGTTGTACCATGCGAGGTCGCCATGGCACAGGACATATGCATCCTTCTTGCAGGAGTACTCGGCGTCGTCGAACAGGTCTCGCATGGTGCCAAGGCGGGGCACCGTAAAGAGATGGTCATCGACGAAGGACCGGACGGTATCGCTTCGGAGGCGTTGTAACTGCTTGACGTATCCTTCCAGCTGCTGCACGATGTATGGATGAGCCGAAGGAGGTGCGGTATCTGCCCTGATGCCCTCCAAAAACTCTTGAATGAGGTAGAATGCGCCTCGGTCCTCGAACGCTGCGATCGTCGTTGGAACTGGGATGGTGGTGTGTTGGCGAACGTATTCGATCGCTCGGGCTTCGTTGACAAGACTCTGCTTAGCTCGACGATCGCGGAAGAGGGGCTGACCGATCCGATTGAGCTGAGGATACTCTCCGGGCATGCTCGACCGCTTGACGAATAACTTCCGACCGAGCCCCGGGGACGGCGTCTCGAAGAACCTCCGCGTGGGAGAGACATAGTCGACCGTTGCCTGTCGGTCACACATAGCGATCAGTGTCAGGTCGGCCTCAAGAACAAGTCTGAGATGTTGATGACAAGCGGAGAGAACAGCATGAGCGTAGATCCAGCCAAAGGAACCCGTTTCGGCCTCCAGCGTTTCAGCGTGGCACGAGGGCGCGCTTCTCCTGAAATACACAGCTGCATGAGTCTCCAACAAGATCGTCATTGTACAGAGAAGCATCTGGCAGCCGTGACACCTCTAGACGATGAGTGTCTGATGTTTGAAGGTGTGCTTGGCCAGAACAATAAGGTCTGGGGTGGCCGATGCATGCGTATATAGACACACGCTTCCACTGGCCTTCGGTCCCTCCCCGTAACTTCCTTCCAAGCCTTCCCGCCACCAACTGCAACGCACTCTCAGCTTCGTAGGTCACATATATTCCCTTGGTTGATCTTGGACTGAGCTTCTAGGCGGCGCATAGTCATCCAGACGCATAAAGACATGTCCCTGCACGTCAACGAGTCCGAAGACACCGTGACCAACGGCACGCTCGAGAATAGCGACAACACTCAGTATCCTTCTCAGCCGCGCACCAACTATCGAGACGCCATCCTGCCCTCGGGTACCCACTTTGCTTGCGCTGGCTGTGATACTCCGCGTGTTTGGGACACCACGGTCTTCTGCGGCGACTGCGGCGATGTCACCGGCACCGTGATCAAATGGAACTCCACCAACAAACTATATGAAAAAACGGCATGGGAGTGCGGCGGCTGCCATTCCGTCGTTTACAGGCTCTGGGGCGGATCCGACACTTCAAATGGCTATTTCCGACAACGATGCGATGAGTGCATGAAGATCCAAGACTTCATATGGAGCGACAACCGAGATGGCTACTGCTGCGCGATCTGCCGCTACGAGAAGGCAGAGCCCGAGGAAGACGAAGACGAGGAGAAGTACTGGAAGGGTTACTGCGCCTCTTGCGCATGCGAGACCAACACCGAAAAGGTCGACGTCCTGAAAACCGACATCATCTGCTGTGCCGCCTCGATCAGAACTGCGATGAAGGAGGCGAATGGGAGTGCGACAATTGCGGGGAGGAACAAACCATGCAGGATGTCAACGAGTGACGACCCCTTCCCTCCGACCCTCCTTGTTTCCAACAAAGATGGGGTGACTCGGCACGATGCAAATGCTGCACATACGTGTCGGGCGCAGGGAGGCGTTTCGGTCAGTGGGCGCAGATGCTGTGAGGAATTGAGGGGTAGAATGTGGCTGATTGCGCATGCCTCGGGACGACATGTGATGACTTGACGAGCGCCGTGGATCAGCTTAGGTGCTACCATACGTTGACGATACTATGCATGATATGTACATATGCGAGAAAGACTTGCTGGTCGCGGTCGAGGTCGAGCTAACAGTGGCAACGCAAATCATGACGCGTCCGACTGCAATCGGCCGAGATCAAGGACTCGAATTTCGGTGACGATAATTATCTCGCACCTTTCATCTTGCTCAACATTCAAACTAGATCCGCGTCATACTTGGTATTCGAGCAGAAGCAGAACCTATCTGCGAGATGTTCAGACCCGGGCCGGCCAGAACAGCCCCACCTCCAGCCCCGGCGACCTCGGAGCCCGGCCCATCGAGGATGAGCAGCGAAGATGGGGCTCAACCAATCGTTGACGGGACTGGGCCTGCCGAGCTCGCCCACGCCGTACCGACTCCTCCTGGAGAGGGCAGTGGATCGCTTATATCGAAGCTTATGGCGGACAAGTGGGTACCGGCGCGATTGTTCACCCTGAACGGCTCATGACCTGAGAACTCATCGTTGACAGGCAGTCCGTACTTTTCAGCAGGAGCAGGTCTTATGGTACGTTTGCCCATCACGATCAGCTTGCAACATGCAGTATGTGAGTCGATGAGCTCACTGCCAGGGCATCGGCGTCGTCCTCACCGCCTCTCGCCGTCTCATCCGCTCCGGGGCCAACCTTGCCCAACGCCGCCTGCTCGTCACCCTCGAGATTCCCTCTAAGGACCGCTCATACCCGTGGTTCCTCGAGTGGATGGCCTTGCACGCCCCACAGCAGACGGCCACCGGGCCCACCGGGATAGCCGGCCTCAGGAGCATGCTCAAAGGCAAGACGCCGATGAGTCTGAGAAGTCATGAGCTCGCGGTCGAGACGGCGTTCAAGCAGCATGAGAACGGGAGCTCGGAGGCGGTGTTCAACCTTGTGCCGGGGCCAGGGGTGCATTACTTCAGATATAAGGGATCTTGGTTCCAGGTGAGCTTGGAGACTGCCACCTCTGACGGCGGCGGATGCGCTGCGTGGACGCGGTGCTGATGGACAGGTCCGACGGGAACGAGATGCAAAGTTAATGGACCTGCATTCCGGCTCGCCATGGGAAACTTTGACGCTCACGACCCTTTCGGCTTCGCGGCATCTCTTACCGGACCTGTTGGCCGAGGCGAGGGCGTTGGCGGAGCAGGGAACAGAGGGCAAAACGGTAGTCTACACCGCTTGGGGCGTGGAATGGCGCCCCTTTGGCAAACCCCGCCGGAGGAGGGAGATGGGCAGCGTGGTGCTCGCTGAGGGTGTCGCTGAGCGCGTCGAGCGGGATCTGAAAGGGTTCCTGGGGCGGGGGAAGTGGTATGCTGAGCGAGGTGAGTTAGGGGCTTAGCCACGCGGTCATGGCTAACAGGGCAGGTATACCATACCGGCGGGGTTACCTCCTATACGGCCCGCCCGGTTCAGGCAAGACGTCGTTCATCCAGGCTTTGGCGGGCAGCGTCTCGTACAATATCTGTTTGCTGAACCTGGCGGAACGGGGGTTGACGGACGATAAGCTCAATCATCTGTTGGGCTTGGTACCTGAGCGGAGCTTTATCTTGCTGGAAGACGTCGACTCCGCGTTCAGCCGTCGTGTACAGACGTCCGAGGACGGGTGAGTCCGCTGTCCAAACCATGGGAGCCAAGTGTAGCCTTGAATGTTAACGAGAACTCACACCAGGTTCAAATCGTCCGTGACCTTCTCGGGCCTGCTCAACGCGTTGGACGGGGTTGCCTCGTCGGAGGAACGCATCATATTCATGACGACAAACCACTACGACCGCCTCGACCCGGCTTTGATCCGCCCAGGGAGGGTAGACATCCATGAGATACTCGACGACGCGCAGGGCGAGCAGGCCGAGCGGCTCTTCCGGAAGTTTTACGGCTCATCAGCTCTGTCGAAGGGTATCGTTGGCGGAGTGGACGAGCGCGAGCCCGGCCAGCTTGGATTGGCCGGAGTGGTGAAAGATCGGGTGTGGAGGGAGGGTGAGGAGGTCTTGGCGGACGAGGAGGTCGTCGAGCTCGGACAGCATGTCCGGCAGACGGTCGAGCGGATGCGGGCCGAGGGAAAGACGGTCAGTATGGCCAGTCTGCAAGGGCTGTTCATCCGGAACGGGGCGAGGGAGGCCAGCGGGCTTGTTGAGAGCCTGTGTCGACCGACACCGACGGGGGAGTAGACGGACGTGACCGTGCGAGCGCCATCTCGCCTTAACGCAGAGATCAAGAACCGTAAGACACAATGCATGGTACATCTTGGTCTCGCCCGTCCCAAAACAGCGCGATGGTGTTCTGTGCTCAGATCCCTCCACCGCGCCTCCTGGGCGTCGCGCTTGTTCTTGCGCCAGCGCCAATCCCCTTACTCCGCGGCGTCGCGACCACGCCGGCGCCCACTCCGCCAACCCTCGGCGTGCGAGATACCGCCTCCTGCTGTATCTTAACCGCTTTGGCTCGTTCGATCCTAGCTGTCAGCGCCTAAAACCCACCCAAGTCTGCACAGACTTACTCGTCTCGCTGACGCGCCATCTCAGTCTCCAGCTCTGTCCGCTTGGAGAAGTCTCTGTTGGCCCGAGCCCGAGCCAAGGCGTCAAAGTTCCGCTCCTTGATCGAGAAGAAAACGCCTCCGAGCTCGGCTGCACGTGAGCGGGTGACGTCGCTTTCGTGCGAGATCAGCACTCACCTAGCCAGTACGGGTCGACCGATGTCACACACATCATGTACTCTGACCATTAGCGCCTCGCCACGTTCATATACGTCGGATATGCGTACGCTTGGACGTCAAAACCACTGCATGTCAGCATCATCATCATCCCGGTAATGATAGGCAAGACTCACGCTCATGATAAACGACGTAATCGGGCATGTCTGCAGGTCAGTTGCCGTTTTCGGGACAGACAGAACTCTTCAGCTCACATCCGAGCCCATACAGCGCACTCGTCGGGTGCAGCACACACGGAAGCTACAGTCAGTTGTGACCTCATCCGACGTGCCATGCCCGACTCACCGCTGTACGAATGTTCATGTACTCTCCGATACCCTTTACCCGCGCCGCTTGATGAAAGTACCCGGCTGTGATACACTTCCTGCGGATCAGACGTGGCCTTTTCGCATAATCCGTTGCGCAACAACTGTGGACTCACCGGACGATATCCCAATCAGTGCCCACACTCAGTATCTCCATCTTCTGCTGCTTCATAATATCCTCCAGCTGGCCCCGGACCTCCCGCGCCTTGCGCATCAATTTGGGATGCAAGAAGTGCTTCATGCACCAGTGATCCGAGTATCCATTACTCTTCCACTGCGTGTACACGTGCAACAGGGTCAGGTGGTCACTTTCAGGTACGAAGAACTTTTCGCGGGCCGCATCGGACTCCTCGGCCCGTTGGGGCGGGCGGTAGAACACGGAGGGTACCGACAACATCGAGACGATGGTGAGCATCTCCGAGGAGCATTTGTACTCCGTCGCGACGATGAGCATCTTGGCGAGAGACGGCTCCATGGGGAAGTCGGACATCTTTCGTCCGTCGGGCGTGAGGTCGCCCACGTTATCCAGTGCACCGAGGACCCAGAGCTGATACATCGAGTTGAGGATGTTTTCCTGGTCGTCAATCGCCGGCTCGTTTCGAAGGGACGTATGCCTACCTGAGGGGGCGGATCCATGAAGTCGAACTCGAGCAAGTTCTTGACGCCAAGCGACTTCAGCAGCAACACCGTGTTGGCCAGATTTGTCCGCTGGATCTCCGGGATGTTGTTCGGGAACAGCTCGTTCAAGTAGGCCATCTCGGTGTATAGCCGATAGCAGAACCTGGCGATCAGCAAAAGCCCATGTGTTCGCGCACGTTGACTTACCCTGGGCCTGTTCGACCAGCCCGTCCCGTCCGCTGGCCACAATTGGCCTGACTGATCGGTGTGATCTGCAAGGCGTCCATACCAACTTTTGGATTGTACACCTTGAGCTTCGAGTACCCTGCGTCGACCACATACAAGATACCGTCGACTGTAAGCGACGTTTCGGCGATATTCGTCGCAACAACGACTTTTCTGCGGCCATCAGGCGTAGGCTGGAATATCTTCGCCTGCAGATCGGCCGGCATCTGCGAGTAAATCGGAAGGACCGCCAAAGGCGCAGCATCGTCGATCTGTGCAAGCCGTTCTGGCATTCAGCGGTCTGTGAATGGCAGCTCAAGCTATGCGACGCACCTTCGATGACTGAACATGTCGCCTCGATATCCTCTTGACCCGTCATGAAGACCAAGATATCGCCCTGTGTCATTGACACGTGGATCTGCAGGACTTGCGAGATGGCGCTGTCGACATAGTCCTCGCAAGGAGATTTGCTGTGGTATATCTCGACCGGGAAAGTTCGTCCGGGGATAGTGAAAGTCGCGGCGTTACCGAAGAACCTCGAGAACTGCACAGTCAGGCTGGAGCATACTCACAGACCTTTTGACTCACCTTCTCCGCGTTCATTGTCGCCGACGTGACAATGAGTTTCAAGTCTCGCCGTCGAGTCAAGACTGCTTATCAGCTATTCGGCTAGCTCGCACAACAAGTGATTCACTCTTCCTGAGCAGCCCCATCAAGATGTCCGTGGACAAGGACCGCTCGTGTGCCTCATCCAGGATGATAACGCTATAACGATCGAGATCGCCCTCGTTTAACGACTCTCGAAGCAGCACACCATCTGTCATGTCTGACGGATCAGCCTCCATACTCTCCGACTTTCGACTGGGAAGGCCTCACACTTGATCTTGGTGTCTTTCGAAGTGCAGTCCTCGAATCGAATGGCGTATCCGACGGTACTCCCAAGTTCACACTGTCGTCAGCTTGCATAGTTGCTACCTCAAACAGCGACATACCTCCATTTCCTCGCTGACGCGCTTGGCAACTGACATGGCAGCAACTCGACGAGGCTGCGTACACCCAATGATTCCGTTGCTGCAAAAACCATCCTCATACAAAAATTGCGCCAGCTGCGTGGTCTTTCCCGATCCCGTCTCTCCAATGACGACCATGACTGACATCAGCTCCGGTCCCAGAATCACTCGTTGAGCATACCTTGGTGGTCTCGCAGCTGCGCCATCAATTCCTCACGAACCGCAAACGCCGGAAGATACTCCCGTTGCTGCTTCAGCGTCCGTGTCCGAGCAAAATTCGACTGTCCCTCGCTCTTAAGGAGATGCGAGCTAAATTGTGAATCCGCCTTGTAATTCTTCTCGTCGACTTTTTGGCCCTCTGACACTCAGCAGGATTCACGCTTGCAAGGGCCAGCATGACTCACCCACGCCAAGATCCGGCTCGTCCTTCACTCCCATTAGGTTGCCTAGCGTCGTGCCCGCTACACTAGCCGCCTTTGCGGCTGCCCGCTCCCGCTCTTGCCGCTCTCGCCTCTCCCGAACCAGCTTACTGCCCTGCTTGCTGAACTTGGCCATGTCACTCGTACCATCTCTGACGGGGTTGATCGGCTCCAACTGTTTTGTGTACGCGATAGAGCCGTCCAGGAAAGGCGGTTTGAGATCGTGAACCAAAACATGCACCTTTGAGTCCGGATCGTCCTCGAAGTCGGCGTCATAGTCTCTGCGGGCGACACCAGACTGTTGCATTCGGTTGGCCTCCCAAAGGTCCGTGTCGGCATTCTGACGTTAGACAAGCGCAGGCAATAGCAGATGTTCACATACCAGCTGGGCTTGACGAGCCGTCTGCCTCTTCACTGCCTTTTGCTGAAGCTCCTCTTCTTTCCCTCTTTCCATGTTCTCCCACTGGGCAAAGGGGTTGTGTTCCTCGTCCCCAGCCTGTCCTCAGCACCATGCACGGTCGGCAACCCGCATATCACTCACCACGGCACCTTCATCGTCGTACGAGTACCAGTCACGATCCAGCCTGACCTGCTCCTCCTCCCACTCCTTTCCATTCATCTGCATCGTGTCATCGTCATTCTCCCTCCTTCCCCGTGGCGTCTCATCCCAGCGTCGCGAGCTTTCTGCTTTGCCCCATCCGCCCGGTCCTCGTCGTGGCGTCTCGTCCCAACCCCTGTTAGGTACCCGCATACTCCCGCCGTCCAGATCACGGTCCGTCCGAGATGTCCTCGGTGTCGGAGCCGCCTCCCAGGACTTGCCGTTCTGCCATCCGTCTCGGCCATCCCCCGAATCTCGATGATCAGGCCGCCGATCTCGACGATCGTCAAAGTTGTTCCTATTCAGCCTCGACTGGAAATCCTGAATTCCGTTGGACCGCTCGTCCCGACTCGGGGCTTGCGCTACAATCGAACTGGACGGCATGTTCCGGTCTCTCCTTCTCGCATCCAGCCGCGCTTGCGCCGCTGCAGATAGGCCACCGCCATGACTTGGCGTCTCGTCTGGCCTTACTCGAATGGTATCCCGCTTGACAGGCAGAGTGGGCACTGCTGCTCAGCAATAGTCCGACTGTTGTGAACTCACCCTTGAAGACTCCTCCGGCACTTTCGTCATCCGCGTCCGTCCGGGCACGCTTGCTGGGAGGCTCTTTCGAGGCAGAGGCTTGCGCTCTCTTCTCCGCCGCGAGCTTGTCCAGGCCCAGCAACGAAGCGCGAGCTCCAGTGGGGGCTTTGAAAGTCGGAGCCTGATCGTGAGCGCCTTCACTCGTCAGACTAACTTTGCGACTTACGTCGCTGGATCGCATGAGTCCACCTTTTCGTCTCGGCTCAGCCGCGAGCGTATCGCTCGAGTCATGTTCCATGCCTTCAACCTTTTCCTCGCTCTTTGCTTGGGAGTCGCCATCCCGAGACGGCAGCGTTGACCGGTTGAAACGGTGAGCGGTTTGAGAGATATGCACAAGGATGCGCGTGTGAATGGAGAGTATGGGATCTTCGGGGAACTTGCCGAATGTTGATACCGCTGCTTGTCAGTGACCTTGTTTGATCTGATCACCAATCTTGCTCAATGCCGGCGAGGAGTCGAAAGCTCGGAATCCGGTCACTCACCTCGCAAGAACGCTTCACCGGATCGATTACCCCTAGCAATGTCGATGATGCGCTTGGCGAGGAGATCGTTGGGCGAGGGGTTGTTCATCACTCTTGCCATCTGTCTTGTCAGCGCCTCCCGCTCCCTTGAACCTGCGTTCGTCTTGACACCCACCTCTACCGCGATTTCATGGACGAACTCGTCTTCACCGTCATGGCCGCCGCCATTAGCATGACCAGCCGAGGTCGACATGGCGCAGAATATCGGCTGACCGATATCCTCTCCGGTGTACTGGTGATCTACGTTTGTGGTCTGTCGTCTCGGTTGATCGAGGTCGGAATGGGTTGGCTGAAAGTCGGCAATGAGTGTCGAGGTCGAAGGTGTATGATGGCGGCAAAACATGGGACGGAACCAATTGAGACGAAAAGTGTAGACGTCATCACTTCTTCCGGATTCAAAGCAACGCCGACCCTCCAGAAATTGTTGACAGGCTGCAAGCTGGTCGTGCACACAAAGCCGCCTCGGCATAGGGCAGCTCAAGGTCAAGCTCGAGTGATCAAGATGGCGACGTCGATCAGCTTAAAGGAGCTCGGCGTGTTTCGAAAATTGGTCCAAAAGGCAGACCTTGAGACGCTGCTCTTTAGGTGAGCCGCAAAATCTCATCACCGGCTTAAAGCTTGCATGGCTGAATCTAGCGATGTCCTCTCCCGAGCTTTCGATGTGGTATCAAGCTCGCACCCAGATGACCTCACGCTCGACCTTTTATCGCTCCACCTCACGCTTTACAGGCAGCTTCGCTATGTGTTCGAGTCTGCGGATTCCGCTCAGACCATTGCGGACCAAACACACGACCGGCTCGACCAGGCTCTGCGGCCGGGTCAGCCATGCGCCGACCTCCTGTTTACATGCTTGGAGAGCTCGGTGCGGACCCGTAGTCTGCGCGCAGCCGAGGCATTGTCTGCCCTAGGTCGTATGGTCGACGTCCTCCCTTGTCCTTCGGCCTCAACCTCCAGCTCAGCCACGTCGAATCCGCTTGTACCGCTCTTTCAGCACGCGGCAACAGCAAAAGATCTGGGCAAGACTGAGATGATCGTCATCAACGCTTTGTTCCCTCATGTACCCGCTACGGCGATCCCGGACGGACTCAGGTCAAAGCTTTTGGCGGATATGGATAACCTGGACGGCGCGAACTTGCGAAGCAGCATACTAGTGCATGTACTGGTTCGGTCGGCGGAGGTGCTGAAGGAGGAAGCCATTGACGCGGCGATACTGGATCCGATCATGCCCTTACTCGTCAAGGATGAGCCGACGACGCTGCTCAACTTGACTCGCTACCTTCTCCCGTCGCTATTCTCCGCCAGGCCTTCCACCACGCGGTCCTTGCTGGACGCCTTGTCGGGTTACGGGAATGGTGAAGAGGCGTTTTCGGCATGGATATCGGTCGCGGCACTGGGCGTCGCCTCCGGCTCGATCGATATCTCCGACTTGCCAGCGGACGATCTGCGGGATGCGATTGCGCATGCGGATTCATCGGTGCAACTAAGGGCGCTCCAGCTGTTGATTGGGACGAAGCACCTGCTCAGGGATGACATAATGGGCTTGATCAAGGAAAGCATCATGGCGAATGCCGTGCTGTCGTCGGCTGGGTGCGTCTCGTCTTCGTGCTCTCGATCGACTGCTGACTCGGCAGTGCGCGGTCAGAGTTCGTCTCGACACTGTACGCCTTCTTCAAAAAAGCACGAGAAATGCGGGAAGTCATTAGCAAGCAGAATGCCATCGATCCCCGCTTGCGTGTCGCGAACGAATTCGACAGCTGGCTCTTGGAGTCTTTCATTGACCAAGGCCTTCTCACTGCCTGTAGCTATCCGGTTGTTCAGGCTATCCTGGCGTTAAACGTTCTCCGCATATTCCTCGATGTCTTCGGGCACCAGCCAGCGATTCAGGAGCAAGTGTTCACGCATGATCGCGTATCGGCGCTGCTCGTCTGTCAAGCAAGCGAGTTTACTGAAGTGCGGTCTCGTGCTCGGGCCATGTACGTCTTCGCTCCGCGATCAGCTGCCACGCTGACTCCAGCCTGGAACGAGCTATTGTTCCTCTTCCGCTGCTCGCGACCGCTTCATCCGCCTCGGCTGACGCTCTTCGGCGATCGGCCCTTGAGTCTCTCAACCACCCCAGAAAGACTCAAGCCGAAGCGGGCAAGTCCGTCCTCTGCATCTTGTTTCAGCGGCTCGCCGCGACTTCCGCGCAAGGTGAAGACCGGCAATTCGTGGTAGATCTGATTGACCGCTTGGAGGCGCATGTCGCGGCATCCGAGAGAAGCTTGACACGGGGCCTGGAGGAATCGCCTCTGCATGGGATACTCTCGGCTGTCAGGTGAGAGGACACACCTGAAGCGGGATCGTAGAGCTCACTCTAGCGATGTTGTGCGGTGTATCAAGTTGAGGGACGAGTCGACCCAACGGGCGTGGATGCCGCTTTTCGCTCGGCTTGTTGAACTAGTGGACCGCGTTTGGGCAGTGACGCGACCTGTCATCTCACTGGCACCCAGCAAGACATCCGATGCGGACCAGCCGGATCATGAGATCGCTCGGGCTTATGCGGTTCTGGGAGGCGAAGAGGAGGACGAGGACGAGGCCATGGACCATACCAACCTTCTCTCGGGAAGTTGGAGAGCTACGAAAGAAGCAGGGTGGGTTAGTTTTTGCCCATCATCCTCCAGGTACTGATCGAAGCGAACTCTTGGCTGCCCTGTTCCGTCTGCCACTTGTACAACTCAAAGCCGACCAGGTCATGTGGACGGACTCTCAGGTCAATGACGCCGGCCGACGTTTCCTTGTTTGGATGCACGAGATCCGGCACCGGGGAACATTTTCGAAGATCGCGGTCGCCTTCACCGACTTGGTCGATGCGGTCAAGGGCGTTGACGTGCTCAAGCCACTGTGCCATTCCTGGCTACAAGTGCGTTGCATGTTGCCAAGATGAGCAGATGAAGGCTGACAGCCAGGACGAGCTGCGCATCATCACCACGGACTCGCTCTCGACGACCCGTCGATCCGCTGCATTGCCTTACTCGGTGCTCGCTATCGTCGCAAACGACGTGGCTCTGCTCGATCAAGCTTTCGAAGTGCTGAATGAGCTTGCGAGGGTCGACAACACGTCGTCGAGTGACGTAACGAAGGTTCACGCTTTCAACATCCTGAAGATCGTTCTCCTCGACGCGAGGCAGTCAAAGCTGCTCGACCGATACTTCGAGCGAGCCGTAATGACCGCCTCTCATGCATTCGCGTCTCCCAAGTGAGCCCGTGTCCGTTGTCGACGATTCCGCTAACACGCAGCTGGAACGTCCGAAACGTCGGCCTCATCCTGTTCTCCACCATCGTGCACCGCTCGCTTGCGCCGGGACGAGGTACGCAGGACTACTTTGCCTCTGGCTCCACACTCGCCAGCCGGCAGACGCTCTGGAACTGGCATTCCAAGTACCCCTCGATCATCCCTTACGTCAAGCAGGTCCTAGAATCCGCCGAGGTGACCACACCAAACGCCCACTCGCCCCTGTTCCCAATCTTGATCATCCTCCGCAGTCTACGATGGTCCGCGCCGGGCGCGAATTTGGCTTCACAGCTGGAGACGGTCGTGGAGCGCTTCTTGGCCAGCCGGGAATGGCAGATCCGGGGTGTTGCTGCTCAAGCTCTGTCATCGCTACTCTCGCCAGCCGCGGGTCTACAAAGGCTCTTGGCGTGGTCCTGGGACA